>Ga0209092_10001047_pt1 | contig 27920 bp, 30 predicted proteins | sample FraStrMetagenome_FD_187446 | JGI IMG/M metagenome (GOLD analysis project Ga0209092, IMG submission 187446) | Marine eukaryotic phytoplankton communities from Arctic Ocean - Fram Strait ARC3M Metagenome (SPAdes) (version 2) | ecosystem: Environmental > Aquatic > Marine > Oceanic | place: Fram...
TTGAAATTACAGAAAAGAGTGATTTGGCAGATTTCAAAAATATAGAAGAAGATGCACAAAGCAATAATGTTGATATGTCAGATATGGCAAACGATACAAATGTAGAAAAAACATTTGAAGATAGTGATGAAGAAAATGAATCGAATACGCAAGAGGTAGTTTCTGCTGATATTACATCTCGATTGAAACAACTAAGTATTAAATCGTCTAAAAACGAAAATGATGCAGTTGTAGAAGCATAAATAATTTTTAATAACGCTTATTATATTATTAAAAATTGAATAAAAGAATACATTTATTATGTATAATAAATAATGCTTGATCAATTTTATACGAATGAAAACGTAGCCATAGATTGTATAAAAAAAATAAAAGATTATGTCGATGTTCAAGAGTACGATATTCAAATGGAACCAAGTGCTGGGAACGGATCTTTCTATAAATTGTTAGATGATAGTAAACGTATAGGTATTGATATTGATCCAAAATATGAAGGAATTATAAATATGGATTTCTTAACATATCAACCCAATGATAACAAAAAATATATCATAATTGGTAATCCACCATTTGGTAAGAATTGTTCAATGGCAATTAAATTTTTCAATAAAGCTGCTGAATTCTCGGACTGTATTGCGTTCATTGTTCCACGCACGTTTAAACGTGTAAGTGTTCAAAACCAATTGGACTTAAAATTTAACTTAATTCATAACGAGGATTTACCATTGAAACCATGTTGTTTTACACCTTCTATGGATGCAAAGTGTTGTTTTCAGATATGGATGAAAACAGATAATAAACGTGAAAAAATCATTTATGATAAAACTCATAATGATTTCAGTTTTGTAAAAATGGGTCCAAAGGATGAAAGAGGACAACCTACACCACCGAAAAATGTAGATTTTGCAATGAAAGCATATGGATCAAAATGTGGTGAAATGAAAGATTCAGGATTAGAGGATTTAAGACCTAAAAGTTGGCATTGGATAAAGTCGAATATTAACATAAATGAATTAAAAAAACGATTGGGATCGTTAGATTATTCTATATCGAAAGATACAGTTAGACAAGATAGTATAGGACAACAAGAGGTAATTCATTTATATAAAATGAAATTTAGTTAGTAATGATCTTTATGGTAAGGAGTGTTATATGTTTGTAATTTTGTCCACAATTCTTTTGATTTTTTTCCTAACGCGTTTGGGTTGATACGTAGAGCATATTCACAGTTTCTTCCTTTGAAATTTTCTTTTGTAATCGCTCCTAATTCTTTACACGTTCCATGAGCATAACCACCATGTTCAATAACAAGTTGGTATAAATCTTCAGCAGGAATTTTGAAATTATAGGCTTTCCCTAATTCTTCTTCAAATAGATTATATCCGATAAATATGTAATAATCTACTGTATGGTGTGGTCGAATTTGAACCCAGTTAAATTTTGATTTTTTGTCATGAGCTGAGAATTTGATTTCATAGTTTTTTCCATTTTTTGATCCGTCTCCACTTGTTTCGTTTGGTGGGTCGCTAATTTCTAAATCGGTCTTAATAACTTTTTCCATGAGTGTTGATTGTGGATTAATGTACTCGCGGGCTAATATACATTTTTCAGCCAATGTGTTGCTATTTTGAATTTGCTCAATGATTTTTTGTTCGGCATCTTTGCTTGATTTAAGCCGATGGTTAGTAACTAATTGTTTAATATCAATAGACATCTTTAATTTATATAAAACACCTTTTATAAAGAAGATGATTCAATTTTATTTTGGATGAATTTAAATACATTGGCTTCGGCTAACGATCTATTTTGATGTGTGAAGTAATTAGTAAAATCATTACCACCCTTTTGGCCTATCATTGGACGTGTATAAAAATTAATTCCTCGTTTATTTGTATCTATGGAAGCAAGTTGCTTATTAAATTTATTATCTCTTTCTCTACATTCGACAATATATTCATCAATTAATCGATTTTGTTTTGTTGTGACAATATCATCTCCCGTATAAATAGTAGTTTGATTTGAGGATTTTGAACAAAATATATAAATATAATCTGGTGTTACGCCACCAGAGTTATACATTGGTGTATTAGTATTACTACTGCTTTTGCATTCAAGACCAAATACAGTTGTTTCACATTTAACAATAAAGTCTGGGCTATTGTGTGTACCAAAAGGTTGCATAATATAGCTCATTTTTGCTACTTTTGACTGTTTATCATTATTAATGATCAAATCTATTTTTTCATTACGTTGAAATTTCAGATTCAAGTTTGTAAGACCATTCTTCTTCAATACGCATTCTACTGCTTCTTCATGTGACGCAATATTATGGACGTGACCAGACGTTGCTTGATAGTTTCGGAAATAGGTCATTGAATTTATTTCATGCATAATAGATGTCATTACATTTATTTCACGCATAATAGATGTCACAGAATTCATAGATATAGATATTTGTAATTTACTGTAATATATCTTCACAGTTATTTATTTCAATTTAATTATTAATAAAAAAATTGATTAAAAATAATATTAATTTAATTAGTATAATCAACTTATAATGAAGCTTTTAATCGCTAACAAGAAGAATGCTGCTGTGTTTGTCAGTATATTTAATAATTTATCTAAATTTTCAGATGCTGTAAATATTTTGTTTACAAGTGACCATATGTATATTCAGGGTATGGATAGTAGTCATTGTTCAATGTTTGAAATCAAGATACATTCTGAATGGTTTGAGAGTTATGCTTGTCAAGAGTCAGTCACCATAGGTGTATCAACGTCTATTTTATATAGAGTATTAAATACTGGAGATGATAACCAACTGTTGTTTTTGAATTGTGAAAAAGATGGCGATAAATTAGGAATTAGTTTTAAGAATTTAAAACCAGAACATCAATATTTTCCAAAGGAATTTGAGATTCCATTAATCGACTTGGAAATAGATACACTTCATGTACCAGAATGCGACTATGATATGGTCGCAAAATTACCTATAAAATCATTTTCATCAATAGTAGATCAGTTGTGTATATTTGGCGATAATATGACTGTAGAAATAAATGATTCACCTCTAATGAAATTTAGTTCAGATGGGCATGAAGGTAAATTATGTGTAAACATGGTAGACGATGATAAGGAATTTACAGATGAATTTTCGGTAACATGTGATGTAAATATTAAATTACAATACAGTCTTAAATATATCCAAATGTTTTCAAGCTTTTCGAAAGTGAATAAAGATGTTACAATTAAGATGTCTGAAAACACACCAATGGAGGTATATTTTCAGTTAGAAAATTCGGAGAATAGTTTTGCTCGATTCTTTCTTGCTCCACGAATTGATGATTAACCAAATAGTATTATAAAAAATGAAATAGATATTTTTTTATTCATTATATTAATATTGTAATAATGAATAACAATAATAAAACTTTTTTGGAATTTACAGAATTCGGAAAAATTGAAGATGTTTATAATAAAATACAAGATCGTTCAGGTTTAATAGAATTTGTAAATAATGTTGTAATGAACATGGATATGTTCGACGAAAATAATAACAATGGATATGGAATTATGTTGAAAGATCTATCAAATATTTATGTATTGGTTTCAAAAGCATCGTTCCCGTTTAATAAATTAAATTCAAATCAGAATAACAGAATAGATCTACAAGGAACAAAACATGGGGTAGTGTTGGGATATATATGGTTATGTCCTTGGAAAGTAAAAGAGAAAAGTAGTATTCCATATCATTTCATTAATTTTATAGATAGTAGAATAACTGGATTAAATATTGCAAAATATATGATACGACAATATGAATCGGAATCTTTACATAGATGTCATTTATTTCCATTTGAAATTATGTCTGGAGCACAAGAGTATTGGAAAAAATATTTCTCAGATGTGTATAATATTAACAACATGAATGAATTAAAAAAAATGATAAATGATTATCATTTGACAACAAATGATATTAAATGGGATAATTTAACACTGTGATATTTAGTCATAATTAATAAAAATTAATTAATGTTAAAATATAATTAGTATGAATTATGAAATAAGAATAAAAAAACATATAAATTATTAAATGTTATTATCAATGTTAATATTTTTTGTAATACTAATGTTATATTTACATATTTACTATCATCTTAAGGTAAGTAGTGAATTGGAAATATACGAATTAGATAATTTAGATAAATCTAAAATTGAAGAAACATGTAACTTAAGACAACCTGTAATATTTAATACATCTAATGAAAAATGGTCAAAGGTTTTTAGTTACAAATCAATAATGAATGATTTTAACATTTTTGATGTTAAGATTAGAAAATGGGATCAGACTAATAATGACTGTGAACATATTCCTCTTAAGATGTCATTGGTTAATAAATTATTCTCTCAAAAAAATTCAGAGTATTATAGTGAAAAAAATTTGGAGTTCTTGGAGGAGTCTGGATTAGTAAAGCATATTACTAACAATGATGATTTATTTAAACCTCATTTAAAAATGTTTCAGAATTATGATTTGATTTTTGGTGGTACAGAGAGTTGTACTCCTTTGAAATATAATATATATAACAGAAATTATTTTTGTGTTTGTGATGGATCTATTAAGGTGAAATTAATTCCTCCTACATTCTCGAAATATTTGAACATAGAAAAAGATTATGAAAATTTTGAATTCAGATCGCCACTAAATACATGGAATATTCAAAAAGAATATTCAGAAAATTATGGAAAATCGAAGGTTATGGAATTAACATTGAAAAAGAATGATGTATTATATGTACCAAGTTATTGGTGTTATAGTATTCAGTTTGGTGAACAAGCTATGGTATTAAATTTAGGTTATTCAACACTAATGAGTGTCGCTTCTACGCTACATCATCATTGTTTATATTTTCTTCAACAACAGAATATTAAACATAAAACAGCAAAGTGTATACCAAATATTGAAATCGAACACCAGATTTGTAAAGAAGAAAAAGATAAAAAAGATGAAAAAGATGAAAAAGAAAAAAACAATGTAGAAAACAGTGTAGAAAACAGTGTAGAAAACAGTGTAGAAAACAGTGTAGAAAAAAATGTAAAATCCAAAGAAAAATAATAATAATAAAAATTGATTTATTATTAATAATATTTAATAAGCATTATTAGTAATTAACATGTCGGTATTCAAAATACATATCGAAAACAGATATAATGAATGGATACTTTATAAAGATAAAACATTTGAAAAGGTTACAGATCTGACAATAGACCCTGCAAAGGAATGTTTGTTTAGTGATGATGTTTTTACCATAAAAGATGGATCAACTGAATTGGTTCATTCTACAGTTAGGCATGCTAAAAATATTCCTGCTGTACTGGTTCTTGATAAAAATAAGACGTATGGTAGGAAGGGTAAAAGGTTGCTTTATAAATGTATACCAGATGATAGTAGGCTTCCATATTTCATCGTACCCTACGAAATGAAACAAATAGGATTCAATAAAAATTTTGAAAATAAATACATTACTATTGAATATCAATCATGGGATAATAAACATCCTATTGCGGTAATAAGTAATCTCATCGGAGATGTAGGTAAGTTAGAAAATTTTTATACGTACCAGTTATATTGTAAAAGTCTACATGCTTCTATTCAAGATTTTACTCGAAATACAGCAAAGGTATTGAGAGTGAAGACGGAAGAAGATTATATTGACGCAATTCTAAAAAAGTATGATACCATAGAAAATCAAATCGATCATGATTTTATTTTCACAATCGATCCATCTACCAGTACAGATTATGATGACGCAATGAGTATTAAAAAGATATCGCATGATGAATATATAATTAAAATATATATTTCTAATGTTACCATATGGATGGATGTATTAAATTTATGGGATAATTTTTCGGAACGAATTTCTACCATTTATTTACCAGATAGAAAACGACCTATGCTTCCTTCATCGCTATCGGATTGTCTATGTAGTCTTCAGAAGGATTGTATTCGTTTTGCTTTTATGTCTGAATATGTTATAAAGAACAATGAGATTGTATCTATCGATTATAAAAACGTAGCAATTCGCGTAAAAAAAAATTATTCATATGACTCGCCACAATTAATGGCAAATAAAGATTATCATATTATATATGACGTAGTATGTAAACTGAACGATAAATATAAATATGTTAAAAATATAGAAAATAGTCATGATGTAGTTGCGTATCTTATGATATTAATGAATTTTAATACGTCTCGGGAACTTATTAAGAATAAGAATGGCATTTATCGTTCAGTAGCCCTAAAGAGTTCAGATGAGATACATATACCAGAACATGTGTCAAATGGTGCAAATAAGTTTTTAAAAATATGGAATAGTGCTGCTGGACAATATGTTCAATATTCAAATGATATAAGACACGAACATTTAGATTTAGACAATTATATTCATATTACTTCTCCTATAAGACGATTAGTTGATCTTTTAAATATTATTATTTTTCAAAAAAATAAGAATATGTTGAAATTAACACCATCTGCTGATGAATTTTTACATTTTTGGATAGGTAAATTAGATTATATAAATATTACTATGAGAGCAATTAGAAAGGTTCAATGTGATTGTTCATTGTTACATGAATGTATAACAAACCCTGTAATTATGGAAAATGAATATGATGGATATTTATTTGATAAATTAGATAGAAATGATGGATTATTTCAATTTATGGTTTATTTGCCAGAAATAAACATGGCTTCGCGTATAACATTAAGAGGTGAATATGTTAATTACCAATGTTGTAAATTTAAGCTGTATTTGTTCAATAATGAAAATAAGTTTAAGAAAAAGATAAGATTAAATATATTAGTATAATTTAAGTATGATTCTAATAGTGGGCATGGGATTAACCGGCATAACTATTGCAGAACAATTAGCAGTAAAATACAATATGAATGTACTATTAATTGATAAAGAAAATAATATTGGTGGTCTTCATTATGATTACGACTGTAGAAATGTTGTAATAAGAGAAAACGATCCTAATATTTTTTCATCTAATAACGATGAACTATGGAAATATATTAACTTATATTCAAAATGGGAAAGAGTATCTATAAGTGAAGTAGTAAGTATCAACAAGGAACTAATACCTCATGATATATCATGTAAACAAATAAATTCACTGTACAATGAATATTTATCCACAGATAAACAACTTCAAGAGTTCTTAAAACCAAATATGCAATATGAATTAACTAATTGTGAAAATGTTGTTATAAATAATACTGGAGAGAAATTATACGATACTATGTATAAACAACTTTTATATAATAAATGGAAAATAAATCCACTTCTTATGACCGAACATATTGGAAACGAATTTGTTAAAAATATAGATATACATAATAATATCAACAAATATAACGTTGTACCAACGGAAGGATATAGTAATTACTTTAAAAAAATATTATCAAATCCTAATATAAAATATATATTAAATACTGATTTCAATGCTTTTCGTGATAGTAATGACCTTAAAAAATATACACATGTCATTTTTACAGGAAAAATAGATGAATATTTTACAGATTTACAACTGGAATATATTGGTTATAAAAACAAAACTATTCCATATATGAATTTTTTTCAACAACATTCTGTAGTGAATAATATAGATAACAGTAAATATGACAGAATAATTGAGCATAAGTATTTTCAGAATATAAATGAACAAACGAAACATACTTTCGTAACATTTCAAACATACGTTAAAAATAGTAAACCATATTTACCTGTAGAACGAATTGATAACGTTAAATTGGTTAACAAACGAATCCGTGAGAATAAAAATATAGAACCAAATGTACATTTTGTTGGTAGATTGGCTGAGTATAAAAATATGGATACAGCGTCAATAATTGAGAACGCATTAGCATTCGTAGAAAATAATTTTAAAGAACAAATAGTATCTGATATAGAATATTCTGAATCAATTAGTACTATATTTAATATGAATATTGATAATTCAATCAATCAAAAAGTGTCGAAAGCAAAACAATTATTAAAAGAAGCATATGAAATGAAATATCATAAAATAAATAACTCAGAACATTTATTTAAAATTAAAACGCATAAAAAATTTGACATTACCACATTACACGATCATACTATTGTTATTTCAAGATATAATGAAAATATAGATTGGATTAATCAGCTTATAGAATTACATTCTTGGATAAAAAATATTATAGTATTTAATAAGGGCAACGATGATGTTAACATAAAATATACAGATAAAATTAATGTTATTTCAATAGAAAACGTAGGTAGAGAGGGGGAAACATATTTACAATACATTATAAACAATTACGATTCATTGCCTGAACATATATGGTTCATTCAAGCAAATCCATTTGAACATTCACCTGATTTTATAAATTTATTGTCAATTAACAGTGTAAAAGAATACAATTGTTTATATCAATGTTTAACATATAGATATTTGAAAGATTTGCCAAATGATATTGGTAAAGATAACAGATTCTATATTAACAAGAATCGTATAATAGATTATTTTATAGATAAATATGATCAACAGGTAGTAGATATTCACTCTTTTTATGATTATGCGCATGAGCAAAAAGTGCATGATATGGAATCAAAATATGACACTAATAAATTTGAATGTTATTATGATTTTTTATGCGATTACATTGGCATAGATAAACCAGAACACAAAATAATAGGATATACATGGTCGGCTATGTTTTATGTCAATAAAAGTCAAGTAATTCAACATGCGAAAAATGTATATGAAAAGTTAAGATTTAAATTAATGGAATATGACACGCAAGGCGGGTTTGAGGGTTATATGCTCGAAAGAATTTGGAATTATATTTTTACAAAACGTTCATATACTTCGTTAAAAGAGTTATACAAATGTTATAATCTTACACCATATTCAAATATTTGTGGCTGTTTTATAGAATCACATAAATTATTGTTTATTATGGAAAATTATAACAATGAAAATAATTATATTTATAAAACTCCGTTGTACGACGAAGGTAAATCAATGCTATATATCGAAAACAATGATATATTTGTATTAGAAAATTCGCGTTTTAATAATACTGTATTAGAGCGCATTGATTGTAATAATTTAGATAATGCAAAACAATTACTTATGAACTATTATAATACTACCACAGAAAATGAACATAAAACTACATTTATAAAATAATAACGAATTAAACATTAATATATGAAATAATGTATATTAATGTTTGCAACTTTTGATAAATTATTATTTCCAAGAATTAATGTAACTTTCAATGGGGAAATTAAACATGATGATTATGAATCATTTGAAAATCAATGGATGGAATGTTATGATCATGATATAAGTAAAGGTAAATTTACATTTGTCATGAATACATTAAATTTCCAGGGCTATATTCATAATCTACGCCATTCTTATTTATTATCAAAATTTATTGGTAATATTAAAGAAAAAAGAATAACTGATAAAAAATATGATAGATTAGAACGATCTATCATAATAGTAAATAATACAATAGTAAGATATTTACTTCAAACCGTTTTTTTAGTTCAAAAGCCACTTGCACCAATTTATATTGTTCAATCTCAAGAAAAAGCAAATGACCTATATTATAATTTTATTCATCATAATGATAATGATTTTTCTGGTGTTAGTATAATTGAAGTATAGATATTTTAATGTGTAATAAAAGCGATTTAGTTTTTTCTTGTTTTACGGCCATATTTACAGTGCTGTTTTTGAGAAAACCCCTTCGGTTTTTTACAATTAATGGATCGCTTATATTTTGAAGACCATTTACGTTTTCTATTGACTTTTCTTTTACGTGTTCCTCTATGTGTTTTATGAAAGCTCATTATTTATATATTAAAATAATATTTTATATAAATACGCATTAAATATTAGATGCTTGTGGTCCTGTTTCTTGGAACATACCTGTGGTACTTTTTCTTACAGGAAAAAACATGTAACTTCTGTTTAATTTATCATTTCTAAACATTATATCTTTGTTAGGATCTAATACAGATTCCCCTTGTGCTGGAATAATACCTAATTTTGGAATAATACTACCTATATTTGTGTCTTCAACATCTCCTTCGTGTTTCTCGTAAACTGTGTTTGTATTATTTATTTTATACATATTTAAGGTATTATTTGATTTCATATTTTTAAGTTGAGAAACTGAGAATTTACAGTTTTCACAATCAACATATTTTTGTAAACATTCGAGATCATTGTCAGGACAGTTTGTTTTACATTTTTCTTGATCACATCCTTGTTTATTTTTTTTCTTTCTATTTCTTGCGCCTTCAATAATATTTTGTTCGGCTGTTAATATGAATATTAATCCTGCAATAGATACTAAATATATATAAGTTTTGTATTTATTAAATATTTTACTTAACATTTATATATATATTTTATTAGATAAAAATATTGATCTAAGTAATTTTAAATATTTTTAATTTATATAATAGAATGAATAAACGTATCTTACAACTATTCGACGTAAGTTTGCGCGATGGAATACAAAGTATCAAAAAACCTATGCCATTTAAAACAAAACGCAATATATTGCATAACATAATTTCAAGAAAAGTTAACGATATTGAAATTGGATCATTTGTTTCACCCAAAATATTGCCTCAATTTAATGATTCACTAAAACTATACAAGTACGCAAAATCTATAGGAATAAAAAATAATAATTATTTTATTCTATTTCCCAATAGTAATCAAGTGAAGAGAGGTATTGAAGCTGGGATTGAAAATTTATCACTAATTACATCTGTGTCGGATAGCTTTCAAAAAAAAAATATAAATAAAACATTAGAAGAAACAAAGAACGATTTAATTAATTCATTTGATATAATTAATACAAACAAAGAAAGCATAAATAATGTTAAGTTATACGTATCATGTATTAATGAATGTCCAATAGATGGAATTATATCACCAAGTTTAATTGTAAATGAATTGTCATATTATCATCATAATTTTGAAAATATTACAAATTTGTGTTTGTCAGATACATGTGGAACATTAACCCCAGATATATTTGAAATAATTGTAGGGAAATGTACTGTATTTGAAGGTATCTCAAGTGAAAAAATATCAATACATCTTCATTGTAATAATAATAATAATGATTTTGAAAGAATAAACAAGATTATACAGATTGCACAAGAGTATGATATTTACAAGATCGATGTTTCTTTATTAGATTCGGGTGGTTGTTCTGTAACAATGGATGTTGATAAAATTAATAGAAATTTATCGTATGATGATATTTCATTATTAAATTAAAATATAATTAAAATATATTATGATTAAATTTAATTTAACAGTAAAAGGTACAAATTATATAACGAAAAAAAAAGTAGCCAGAAGTTGGGGCGATTTTAGGTATTATAGAGAATTTTTATTATCTGGAGAAAAAATAGAGGATGTTAATGGATGGATAGTTCAATCTATAGAAAGAAATACTGATGTAATTGATAAAAGTGGAAATACATATACAACAGAGAATGATATTAGAGAGTTAACTGATAATAACGTAAAATTTTCGGTTGGAAATTATGATGAATTTTTTCGCGTTAAAAACGGCGATGTCATTGATCATCTAACAAAAAAACCAATAGCTGATGAATTTAATGGAAATGAAATTAAAAAATATGATGAATCAGGAGAAACTACTATTGAAGAAGAGGATGATACAGGTGGAAGAATTACTATGAATTCAAAAGCTTATTTTGTAGAAGATATTGTCAATGGTGTAAATGTTCACAGAATAATAAGTAATATTGGTGCTAATGTTGATGCGGCAAATGGTTTAATTTCATCAGATGGTCATGATAATTATGATAATTTATTACAATATAGAAGTAGTAATGAATGGTGTGGAAATATTCAAGTTATATGGGATATTCCTTCTGGATCTACAACCGCTAAAGATGCAGGAAAAAATAGATATTATACACATCCTTATGATAAACCATGTAATACAAACACTGGTGGTAATAAACGTTTAAGAAAAACAACGAAGAAAAAGGCAATATATAATTCATACTCTTCATCTCAATTAAAATCACTTGCGAAAAAAATGAATGTTACTACATCTGGTACAAAAAAAGAAGTAGCAACACGTATACTAAAATTGAGAGGATTTTTACCAGCTCAACATAAACATGGTATAACAAAAAAGCAACGTAAGATTCTTAAAAAAATATGTAAATATAGATTGTAAAATACATATTACACATATAATGATTGTGTAGTTGCAACAAATTTGAGCGTGTTATTTTTAATGTCATTCAACTTGCTTAGTAGTTCAACATTGTTCAAATAAGTTGCTATTTTTTCTAATTCAGTTACTATATTGTTTACCTTCAATATAGCTTTGATAAATTCTCCTAAAAATATATTTTTTTCTTGGTGTAATTTTTGGATTAATAGTTTACTTTCTGGTTCATTAGAACAATCGCACCAATCAATCATATAATCAATCAAATCATAATGTATTGTGTATTCACTACCAGTAAATACTTTATGTTTTACTTCTTCATCATAATAAAAGTCCATTTGTTTAACAAGATATGAAATCGCTTTTTTAACATTTTCATTTTCTGTTTGAATTACAAAGGCTTTATAATCATCATTTACATTAACATTTGTGAAACAACTTAATATTCCTACTATTTCCTTATAGTTAAAATTAGTTAAATAATTAAAACTTTCTAAAAATTCGGTAAATGCCAAACAGTGAATTTCTTTCATTTGACAGGCAATAATACCTTTTAGAGAAATATTATTATCATCTTCAATAAAGTTGTTGTTTTTTAATATTGTCGCAACTTTGTTAGACGACTCACTTATATATGTTTGTGTATTACGAAGTTGAATAGTAAGATCGTTCATTTTTTCTTCAGATTCAAATAGAGAATCGTATATTTTTTTATCCTGAATAATGAATCTGTTACCATCCTTTATTGAAGAAATCTCTCTTTCACATTTTTTTCGTTGCTTATTATTTAATGTTGGTAACTTCTTTTCAAGTTCAATAAGGTTACTAACCGTATCTTTATCTGTCCTTATATTTTTAATATTTTCTTTTTTGGATTCCAACTCTTTTGATAATATTTCAATATCACTATTAATACATTGAATTTCTTTGTCAATATCAGAATGCATAATACTCTTTTGTGCAAATGTATCTACTTTGTCCATTTTCATATATTGCATGTTTAATATCATATTAAATGATATTTTAAACTTGGAAACCAGTTTTTGTGGTGTTCCGTTTAAAATTTGCTTGTATTCAGTAGGTGTTGGTAAAGTGAACATATTATTTAGATGAATGACTACACCTTTTGTATCGTACCCTCGTCTTCCTGCTCTACCTGCTTGCTGTGTATACTCATGCGATAGTAGATACCGTGATGTTGAACCATCGAATTTTGTTAAATTTGTAAACACAACTGTCTTTGTTGGCATATTTAATCCTACAGCAAATGTTTCAGTAGCTATTAGTAGTTTAATATAGCCTTTATCGAACATCATTTCAATCATTTCACGTAAAACTGGTAATATTCCAGAATGATGAACAGCTATTCCTTTTTCAAGTAATTTTACCATGGTTGTGTATTCGGGTAAATTCATATATTCTTTGTAATTAGGAAGTTTCCGAAGGACTGTTTCACATTCTTTATGAATTATGGATGGAATATGTGCTTCATCATAACTGTCCAACAAACTGAAATTAATTTCCTGCGCGTATTTTTCAGCATTTGCACGACTGTATACGAAATATATTGCTGGCAAAAGATCATTTTTCTTAAGATAATCTGTAACACGGTTGAGGACATGTTGTCTTTTAACAAACATATTGTTTTTTTTAAGATAACTCAAATGATTTTTAAGTTTATGGAGCAATGGTTCATTATACAATTTATTATCCGCCATAATTGCGTGAGGTTTATCAATAAATTTTTCCAATTCTTGTCTATATTCTTTATCTTTTATTAATTTCAATGATCCAGCATTACATGAGAACCAATAATGATGTTTTAAAGGAACCGCACGAATTTCAGTTGTAGATAAATATACTTCTTTATTTGAATTTATATTTTGGATCCATGAAGCAAATTTTGATGGATTATCAATAGTTGCTGACAACATAACAAGTTGAACATTGGATGGAATTAACATGAAACATTCTTCCCATACAGTTCCTCTATCAGCGTCATTAATATAATGAACCTCGTCAAAAATGATAGCTCCTACATCTTTTTCAATATTTATTTCAAAATCTAAGCATGAATTATTATCATCGTTAGTCTTTGTCTGATATAAATTATTTCGCAAAATTTCGGTTGTCATAATAAGAACATCCGCATCAGGATTCGTTTTAATATCACCTGTTAGTAAGCCAAAACTAATATCTTTAAATTTGTTAGTAAAATCGTAAAATTTTTGATTGGATAGTGCTTTAATAGGTGATGTATAAATAACTTTTTTATTTTGTTGCTTAAAATATTGAATTGCAAATTCGGCTGGCAATGTTTTTCCAGAACCAGTAGGGGCTGTCACAAGTGTATGATTTCCACTGATAATTGCGTGTAATGACCATTTTTGCCAATCACTTAATTCGTAAGGAAATAGATGTAAATAATCATCTATTAGCTTGTTATCGTTGTTATATTTGTCAGAGCATACAATTACCATTTTACTTTATTACTATTAATTATGTATATTATTCATAATTCAATTTTAATACATTTAATGGTTTAAAAATAAATTATAGAAATAATATAAGTTTAATATGGAAGAAAATGACAATAATATGATAATGGGAACTGTTATTGCAAATAAATATAAGTTAATTGAAGAAATCGGGAAAGGATCTTTTGGCTTTGTATTTAAAGCATTAACTGTAAGAAATACTAATTTAGTTGCAATAAAATTCGAAGATTATAACGCAAAGTCAGCCTTATTAAAAAATGAAGCTCAAATTTATAGATATTTAGAAGGAGGTATAGGTATACCGTGTATAAAATGGTTTGGCGTACATGAACATACAAATTTAACCTACAGATACATGGTATTTGATTTATTAGGAAAAAGTTTATATGATTTAAAACATCAATATAAATGTTTAACACTCGAACAAACTATGAAATGTGGGTTTGATGTATTAAAAATTCTACAATTTGTTCATAATAAAGGTTATATTCATAGAGATATTAAACCAGAAAATTTTTTATTTGGATTGGGATCAGAATCCAATAAAATGTATGTTATCGATTTTGGATTATCTAAGAGATTTTTAGATGACAATAATAATCATATTATACAAAGACAACATAAGAAAATTACAGGAACAATTAGATATTTAAGTACGAATGTTCATTCGGGTATAGAACCATCAAGACGCGATGACTTAATTTCTATCGGTTATATGTTAATGTTTTTATTAAAAGGGGGTTTACCATGGCAAAAATTAACACAAATGTCAAAAGATGATAAAATAAAAAATATTTTTAAAATTAAAAATTATTATAAACAAAATAATTTATGTAATGACTATCCATCATGCTTAGTAGATTATATGAATTATGTGTATAATTTAAAATATGATGATGTACCCAATTATAATTATATATTAACTTTATTTAATATTAAAAATACTAATACATCAATAGATAATGCAAGCGTAATAAATAGATAAATATACTTAAAGAGATAATACCTATTATTATTATAATGAGCACAGAAACAGTGACTATGGAAGAATCTTATAGATTTACAGGCCGCGTTAAATGGTTTAACAACAAAGCAGGATATGGATTTATTACTGTAACTGATGGTGATAAATCAGGTACGGATATTTTCGTACATCATACAGGTGTAATCGTGGATAGTGAACAATATAAATATCTTGTTCAAGGTGAATATGTATCTTTTGAATTGAAAAAGATGGACTCAGGAGATCACGAATTTCATGCCTTTAATGTAAGAGGTGTTAATAGTGGTATGCTAATGTGTGAAACTCGTAATGAGAATAAATCTCTACGTACTACAAGTGAAACTGATACGGAGTGGAAGCATACAAGCAAACGCCCTCCTACATCAACATCAAGACGTCCTACTGGTAATCGTCGTAGCGGTGATAAACATGATAGTGAATCAGCTGTATAAATAAAATTATATTATTATTATTTTTATAATATAATTTAATAACCAAAAATTATGGATTTTGTAATAACAGTATCTGAGTTATTACTTGATTGAGAATATGATGAAGTATTATCACTTGTTGAATTATTGTCACTTGTTGAATTATTGTCACTTGTTGAATTATTGTCACTTGTTAAATGATTTTCACTGGTTGAAGTATTGTCACTTGTTGAATTATTATCACTGGTAGAAGTATTATCACTTGTTGAATTATTGTCAGAAGATGAGATATCATTAACATTTAATTTAATATTATCAAATGAGTCGCTCTTATCAGATGAGGTTGTGCTAATTATTTTATCACTACTTGAATCATTTACATATTTATTTTTCGCGCTTTTTAAAATACTTAATAATTTTGTATTCGTTGAACTGGATCCTTTACTTTTAATAATGGAAGCCAAATGTTCAACAATTTTTAATAATAGATCTTCAATATGGTCTTTTTGATTAGTAATTGTAGAAAAATAGGATAATATGTTATTTGTCATATGTTTAAAATTATATATCAGTTCTATCGATGAATGTGTTGATCCATTTATTTTTGTAAATACGTCAGAGATTTGTTCTATATTTTTCATAAAATCTTTGTCAGATTTTAAATGTTCAAAAGACATATTAAAATTATTTTTATCATTGCTTGAAGCATCTTTTTGTTTCTTTTTTTCTATTTTCTCCATTTGCGCTCTAAAAAGAGGATTATCGTTATTATTAATTAAATCGCTTATTTTTTGGTTTTCAGAGCTTATATCAGTAGAGTTATCTGAATCCGACGTATTAAATTTATTATTTCCTTTTTGTTCATTTAAACGTTTATGATATTTATTATTGAACTCTGGAGGATTCTGTTGTTGGAACAATTTTCTACGTTGGAAAAAATTCTCTCCTGTTGTTAATTTATTATTAGGGATGTTTGGCTGTAATACATTTATATTTGTTCGCCTTCTTGGATCTATTTGTTGTCTTTGATACATTTATTATATATATATATCTTTATAATATCTTTACAGGATGAAATAAATTTGAATCCGTTTTTTCTATAAAATCTTTTGTAAAACCTATATTGTCTCCTGTACCATTTGTGGTTGAATATTTAGAGTCTATCTCATTTAACGATGATGATGAACATTTATATTTATAAATAACATATGGAACAAACAGTTCGTGATGACTCGTTGTATTTTCATTATGAATTGAATCAATCAAGCAATTCACAAATAATTTATTAACTCTATGAACATATAAATGTGCTAAATTTATTGCGTGTAGGTTACTACCAACCTTCCAATTATTATAATACCATGCAGGCATAGTCGTGGAGTATTTATATATCACGTCATCACAGTTGTCTTTATAATTATTAAAAAATGAATCCCAATCTTTACTAAATACGTCGTCTTCTATATACCACATGTATGAATATGGTGACTCATTAAACCAATCATAAGCACCTAATTTTGAAGGATTTGTATCCCATTTACCATTAAAATTATTAATTTTATTAGTATATTTATCAATCAAATCCGTATAACTTAAAATAACTAATTTACTGTCATCATTTAAAATACTTTTAATTTCGTCTATATAATTACTATATTTATCATCTATACCGATCATTATATTTTTATATATATTGTTTTTTTGTAGGTAATCAATTAATTTTTTTTTTGTTTCTGTTAAATTGGATATGGAAAGGAATAATACGGTGTTCTCAATATTCGAATTGCTTATGTCATGTTTATCCATTACTTTATTGTTTTTTAATGAAGCTACTTCTTTTTTTAATTCTGAGATTTCATAATCTTTATGATTATTCATCGACATTAGATTATTTATGTTTTGTTTCTGTTTGTTAAACTCTGTAGAAACATTGAATAATTTGTTATATAGTTTGTAGTAAGTTTCATCATCGTCTATTTCATTTTCTTTGTGTTCTATATTCACATCATTTGTATACACTACTTCTTCACATGTCTCTTCGTCCTCTTTGGAGTCATGTTTTTGTCTAAAACATATACAATTAAACATATAATATACTATATTTATTTAATATAATAACTTAAATTAACGCATAAATCACTCTAAATATTTATTTAGAATTAATGTAGTAATTTATTTTTACACAATTTATAAATAAAATTGATTTAAAGGAATACTACATTAATCATATATAATCTGATATGCCCAGAAAAACCACAATGACCACCGAGACTAAGACTCCTGTAAATAAAACTACTAATACCGTAGTTGAACAAGACACGCCTGCTACTGTAGAATTAGTATCTACAACCACTCCTGTTGATTTCACACAAGTAGATACTGAGATTGCCAACGCTCCCGAAGAACCTGATCAAATTGGTATTCAGTTTGACGGTATTGTTCAAACTTTGGCTACCTTTAGACAATCTATTACTGCTCTTCAAACACAAATCCGTGGATTGGAGAAGTCTGTGCGCAAGGAAATGAAGACTCTTAAGAAGGAGGCGAGTAAGAATCGCAACAAAGGTAATCGCAAGCCATCTGGTTTTGCAAAGCCTTCACGTGTTTCCGATGAGCTTTGTATTTTCATGAATAAGGACAAGGGTACTGAAATTGCCAGAACCGAGGTTACTCAGTTTCTTATCAAGTATATTAACGAGCATTCGCTCCAATATCCTGAAAATAAAAAGGTTATTCTTCCTGATGCTACTCTTAAGAAGCTTTTGGAAGTAAAGGATGGTGACGAAGTAACTTATTTCAATCTACAAGGTCTAATGAATAAACATTTTATCAAGAATATTCCTGTTGTTGTCGAACAAACCGCATAAAAAAAAAAAATAAATAACAAGTGCTTATTAAATAAAATAAAAATATAAACAATATAAATTTTTATTTTATGACATCGAGCCAATTTGTTGTCTTTTTTTTACTATTTTTTTGATAATTTGTATTTTCTCAGAAATATACTGTTTATAAGGTTGTAGTTTACGTGTAATATCATTATAACATGTATGACAAACTACAATGACAGTTTCTTCTGTATTAGGGAATGTAAAACAACATCCGAAAGCGCTACCACAATTAGTTTCTTTACAGTTTGAACATAACACAATTGCCGTCCGTTTATTGCATATTTTACAATCATTTGAATTCATTTTATTCTTGATTAATTAATTATTTTTGAAATACTTAAATCAAGAATTGTACAATCAATTTTTTCTGGTTTGTGATGTTGAAAGTACACCAATTAGATATTTTGGCAATATTGTTTTTTTAACATATTCAGGATGACCTACATTATTAAATAATTCAGTTGCATCTTTACCAATACCTTTTAAGATAACATCGCCTCCTGGATGATTATCTATAAATTTGGTAATATCGTATATTTTATTATTTAGTAGGATCCAAGCATCATCACGCTTATTATGTTTTTTCAACTCAATCATTGTTATTTTACGTACCATATTACCACCCTTTTGTGTTTTTCTTTGTCTTCTATTTAATAATTTAATTACTTTATTTGAAGTTTGAATAGCCCCTTCCATCCAATCTTGACATAATGAAAGGACATCGCCGCATATAAATACATTCTTAATTGGATTTATAAACGTACGATACAATGTCTTAAAATCTACATTTTTTTTCCAATTACCGAGTGAATTATGCCAATGATAATTCTTAATTACTAATGGACTTTCTATATCTGTATCAAATGTTTTTTTTAATAATTTTATAGTAGTTTCTTCCAAATGACCATTTAATGTTTTATTTAACCAATACTTAGAATCTGACCCTTCAGTATAACTCGTTAACACAACATTTTTATCTAACGACAATAAATATTTTAATTTGTTGTCCACGATAAGTCTCTCAAAATTATTCCAATCGTTATCCTTGAAATAAGCATATACTCTGTTTAAACTATAATATTTGATTACATTCACATTCAAATCATTTTCTTTTATCAGAGAGAAATCCTTAAAAGTATTCGGAGGACATGCCAATACAAGACGTTTACAAGAAAATTTGTTATCTTTTACTTCAACAATATTCAAATTATCTTCTTTATATATATTCGAAACGAACATATTTGTCATTATTTTTGTGTTGTTACGTTTTGCCTTTCTCTCTAAATTATTTATTATCATATGCAATCCATTCTTTAAAGTATAGTATTGCTGTCCAGGATTATAATTATTTTTAAACATATCTATAGACTGATATGCTGTAATGTTATTTATAGAATCACTATATTCAAATGAATCCATAATATATTTATATCTATCCTCATCATAATTCTTTTTAATAAATTCACCTAACGTAATATTGCTCATATCATCCTTATTTAATAATTTTATCTTATTTATAGCAACCATTATATAATCATAACCACTTTTGTCTTTCGTTTCAGGTAGATCATATTTTATCTTTGATGGATACTTAATTATTGAATTATTTAAATTTAAGTTTTTCAATAACCGCATTAAATGTAAATGCTTTTTTGAGAATCTTGCTGCACCTGTATCGAACCATACCTCTTTATTGTCTATGTTAAGATACTCTGTATGCACCCTTCCACCAAGTCTATCTAAACCTTCAATTAATAACTTATTTAACTTTTTATCTGTATGCGATGCAACATTTAATCCTGAAATACCGCCCCCAATTATAATAACATCGTATATCATTTTAATATTAATATATAAAAAATATTCCCTTATTAATATAATAATGGAATGGTCTTTTGGAAAGGATAGGATGGCTTCAGCATTAGAGAGATTACTTGAACCATCGAAAAAAAAGAAATGGTATGATTGTTTTGATTGTTTTAATTGTTTCTCTGAATCTAAAAATACTAATGTTTAGCTGTTTTCAAGTATGAAAATCTCGTTGCCACAATCATATATGTGCTTTTGTATTCGTAATCCAACCTCTTTAAACAATTCTTTAATTTCGTCTATCTGAAAAATATAGTAATATCTATCGTGTTTATTTTTCCACGATACCATAGTATCTCCGTATTTTTCAAATATTACACGGGTCTTTTTTGGTTGATCTATCGACCACACTGATAATAGAATAGTAGAATTATTATCTTTTAGTAATCTCTTCATCTCATGTAATGATTTTATTCTATTTTCTTTATTAGATAAATGATGAAAGGACGCAATACATATTATATGTTCGATGCTATTTGATTTTAATTTTATATTTGTCATGTCACTTTCAATAACATTTAATTTTTTTCGTTTACAAATATTTATAAACCCAACACAATTGTCTACTCCAATAAATCGATGTTGAGTCGATACCATGTTTCTTCCATTACCACATCCGATATCGCATATAAATGAATTCTCTGGAAGTGAATCTAAATAATTTTCAATCCAACTCCATTTATAAGTCCGCGTAACATCAAACTCTGAAGATATTTGTTCATAAATATTTTTAACATTTTCTAATTCATAAGTTGTCATTATTTTATAATATTAATCACACTCTATATTCTATTACAATATTCATCTATTCATATTATAATAATATTAAATTATGCTATTATTATTATATCATGAATGTATATGAAAAATTATGGTACTTTGTAATATATGTAGGTACAATATAGTTCCTGGACAGTGTATTTTTATGACTGATTGTAAGCATTTTTTTCATACAAAATGTTTCAGACCCACTTTAGATTCAGTATGGTTTATATTACGTTGTCCAGCATGTAATACAAAAGTCAAAAAAAATAAAACGAAACTATTAATGATGCCATTAGATAATTAGTCATATTTTATATAAAACATTGTAAAATGATTTAAATTATCATTACTATAATAATATAATTATAGTAATGATCAGCGGTAGTCGAGATAATAATTATGATAAAAATGCATACGATGAACAAATTACCAAAAATATTAATATCGCTTTAACCGCAATAAATAATAATAAAAATATTATTATTTGCGGTCCTGAATGTAGTGGGAAAACTTTTGTAAGGAATAAATTAAAGGAATTATTATGCGATTATGATATTTATTTTGGAGTTGATGAATATCATTCTAAGAATCGTTCAAATGGAAGACACTACAATGAAAAAAAATTTTGGATAGAAGAAATCAATCAAAATTTGTTGGTAAATATCATCGAAGATTACGAATTTTTAAACACTCCAATTCAATTTAATAGATAACTATTTTCTATGTTTAGATTTTCTTGTCATTTTTGTTTTTTTATTTCTTTTGTTCTTAGATTTTCTCGACTTTTTTCTATATTGTTTTTTTGTTTTTTTATCTTTATTTTTTCTTCCACCGCCCATTCTATCATTGTTATCTGTATTAAAATTATTTAATACTTCATATAATAAATTTTTTTTGTTAGGTGAATTTATATCTTCAATCATATCACTTATACGGTTAGAAAATTCAAATACTAATTTATCAGGAATATATGGAGATAATTCAAGTAAATATTGAGATAGATCATCTATCATATTAGAAGCTACATCGTATTCTTCTTCTGAATTTATTTCAGTTAACATTGAGTATACAATACCAATATAATCGTCTACATCTTCTATGTCAATTTCAGGATAATTACTTTTTATAAAATTTTTTCCTAATGGAACGTTTGTTAATGGATCTTTAATATTAGACACATCTACATTCTCTCCAAGTTTGTGTTGAATATGTTGTTTCAAAATATCTCTATCATAGCAATTATATATTTTGTTATTGATATTTGAGGTATTTTTTGTTTTAAATTTAACTACGTTTTCTGAATCCAATTTATTCATTGAAATTGGATCTTCATTATTTATACAATCATCTAATGTACCTCCTTTCTGTTTTTTATCTGCTGTTGATAATTGTCTAAGATCTGTTGCACCTAATTTTCCAGTTATTTCACGTGATCTGCTATTTAATCTGTTGGCATTTCTTATAAGTTGTTCAAATAATTCGTTACAATCTCTAATATCTAAATGAAAATAATGATCTGACATAAACTGATACATTGACATAGAATCAGATTTTGTTAATAATGATCTGCAAAAAAGTTCTTCTAATGCTCCATATTTTTCAAAAATAGTATTTCTACCATATATATTATGTAAATTATTTTGAAAATAATTACAAAATATATTTCTACCCATAGTGTAAAAATGATTTGCCATTAATATATGACTTAGTATTGCTGTATTGTTATCTTGTCTATCATCTGATTTTACTTTTAAAAATGGATATTCTTGACACCAATCGGCATCCCAATCAATTAATCGAACTTCTTTTGTTTCAATATCAATTACAGAATTTGCAGGTTTAATATCATAACAAATTAGCCCCATTTTGGTGTGTAATTCTTGAAGCAAATATATGAGTTGCGAAGCAATAGATTCATCATTATCTTGTAATTGTTGCTTTGACATATTTTGTTTTCCTGGTCCTCTTAGATAATATGTAGAAAGATCCATATCGTATGCTTTTGATATAATTACAGGATGTAAACCATATGTTTGTGAATCGAGACGTATTTTAATGTATCCGTAAAAATATACTTCGGGTGATAAATTTAATCTGGAAGCAGTAAGCCAATTTTTTTTACTTTTATTCAATTCATCTAAGAATGTCTTTTTTGATTTACCTTCTAATATATCTGGATTTACATTGATTGAATAATTTTTACCTTTAGGATGAGATTGATTTTTTGTTACATAAAAAAATGATTCTTTTGAATATCTAAACGACAACTTATTTCCTTCTGATGTATTATAATTACAATTTATGTTGAAAGAACCAGATGCTGGGAATCCACATTGTCCGTCTTGGGTTAATTTATAGATAAATTTCAAATCGTCTTCAAACAAAATAGGTATTCCTATTTTGTCATTGTCATAAAAGTCAAGGAGTTCTTCTTTGGAATAATCATTAAATATAATTTTCGAAGCGATTGTGTTGGAATGTTGTTTAATCATATATAATTAAATAACATTTAATTTTTTTATTGACCTTATTTTAATATCTATAAAGAATAATTTATATCATTATTATAGTATTTTGTGTTTTAAATTATATAACTTATATGTAGTATATGTTGTAAGTGTAAATAATATTCCACCCCATAATGAATCTAAAATTATCATAAAAATTGGCCATTTATCTAATGTTGCGTAATTTGTAGTTTCATAAACACCGTAAATAACAAACCCTAATAAAAACGCATTTAGTAATGATTCTCTTTTTGAAATAATAAAATAATTTATTCCAAATACTAAAAGTAAATAACATAATATTACTCCTGAATACTTAATATCTAAGTTAGAACCTTGAATACTTTTAAATACTCTGTTAAAGTAATTTTTAAACGTAGATAAATAAATCCCGTCTAACATTAACATAACAAATGCTGATGTAGCTATTTCTTGTAAGCTTGTATTCATCATAATATATATAGCTAACAAAAAAAAAATATTCATTGTATAAATTAATCTTACGTATTTAATATATTGTTATGAGAAATATTGTACATTGTAATTCGTATTCTATAATCATTTTTTACAACTGTATCTTAATTTAAATTATAAAATTGATTTAATAATAATTGTTATATTTGTAATATAATAATAACAAAAATGGTTAAATATATAGACTTGTTTTGTGGATTAGGGTCTTTTCACTATTCATTTAATAAATTGGGTTTTAAATGTGTTATGGCCTCTGATATTTATAAACCTGCAAAAGATAATTATAAACACAATTATAATATGGATGTATTAGATGATATATGCAATATTGACCCTACTAATATTGAAGATTATGACATTTTATGTGCTGGTTTTCCATGTCAACCATTTTCACAAGCTGGGCAACATAAAGGGTTTGAAGATAGCAGGGGTACTATGTTCTCACAAGTAATGCGCTTTGTAAAAATAAATGCTCCAAAAATTGTAATATTAGAAAATGTACAAGCTTTATTAAATCATGATAAAGGGAAAAGTTTTTCAAAAATTACACAAGATTTGAAAGGTGAAGGGTATGATGTCGTATATAAAGTATTGAAATGTAGTGATTATGGAATTCCGCAAATGAGAAAAAGGTTATTTATAGTTGCATTTAAAAATATACAGGTTACTAATTTGAATTCTTTCTTTGATATTAGCGAATATCATAAAACAACAACAATGAAAGATTATCTTGGAAAAAACTTTGTAAAGGAAACAGCATATACTATAAGATGTGGTGGTAAACAATCTCCTATTAATGATAGACACAATTGGGATGGATATTGGGTAGATGATAAAGAATATAGATTAACTATCGAAGATGGATTAAAATTACAAGGATTTCATGATTACACTCTTATCGGGAAAAAAAGTGAACAATGGAAACTTTTAGGTAACACTATACCTACTATATTCACTGAAATTATTGGAAACCAACTTATTAAACACACATCAATTAATTCTAATATGTAAACTTCCCTTATACTTAACCGTTCCATCATTTTTACAATCAGTAAATACCCACGGGTGGCAATATTCATCGTTATTTTTTGGCATACCTTTATCCCTCAACGATATAATTATATTATTGTAAATATTTTCTATATATTCTCTTTTTTCTTCGGTGTTACGACATTTCGTAAATATAATCTTTCCACATTCATAATATAACATTGAATTTGCTTTATATACACTTTCTCCTTTACCAGAGCCTTCAAATACAAAATATGATAATACATTCATAAAATCACTCTTAATTGACGAATTTTCAAGACTTTCCAGTTTATTGATCGACGTATCTTCTCTAATTACGTTTTCCTTTCTTTTATCTATATATTCCTTTATAACTATATCGAGATTACCAATATATTCATTTAATATACCATCTTGCTTGAAGACTTTCGCTGTTCTTGGTGTATGATTAAGTATTGCTGGGTTTGCGCAATTTTTTGACTTGATTGACGCATAATACGCATAATCAGTTTTATGCATCTTAATAATACAGTCTGATTTATATGTTCCTTTTGCTTTTGATAACGTATTAATATCCGTAACGACTTCGTTATTACTTGTATCCATAGATAATATATCAATCCCATCTGATGCTTCATCGCCAAAAATATTAACTAACTTGTCATATTGTTTGGTCTGGTTCAAGTGAAATAATTCTATCATTAATAAAATTTCATCCTTTTCGCCTTTATTCAAATTGCTTTCGTATACTTTCACCTTTGCTGATAAGTATTCGATACTATTGACCAGACTATCGTGGATATTATTTGTATCACTCATTGTTTGTTAATTTAATAAGGTGTTTATAATTAATCTTAAATCAATTTTATATTCAACTATAAATATAAAATCATTAATAATATAAACATTATTACGTAATTTTACTATAACGATGTCGTTACACAAAATGTTTAATGAATTATATGAAAAAACAAAGGACGAAATATATTTTGAACCAGATTTAAAATCCGAGGACAAAATTAAAACAAAAATTAAAAAATTATGTGAATGTACATGTTGCTCAAGACATATGTCATGTAAACCAGAATATAATGTATTTAAAATATTAAATGACAATAAAGATAGAGATGAAATAGAAAAAATAAAAGAGCATGTAAAAACTGATATAGTTTTTATGGGAGATGAAAGTGTTAAATTTTATTACTCTCAATCTGGTTTTGAAATGATAGATTATTTAAAAAATAAGAAAGAGATAGCAGAAAACGACGAAGAAAAATTTCAACAAATTTTAAATTCGGTAATTTCAATGTTTTATAAATTAATTATAACATTTAATGATATTTCCGAAGCAAAAATATTATGTAATATATTTGAATATAGGCTAATGACGTTAGTTATGAATAATGATTTCCTGCAAACAGACGAAACGGTCAAGACTGAGGTTCTTGAAGACATAATGAAATGGGGAATAGAGTGTTATGACAATTTAAAAAATATGTTTCATTTTCAATCAAAACAACAAGAAGTATTCAAAAAAGGTGAAATGAATAACTATAAAAGTGAAACATTGTGTAAATGTAATTGTCGTCATTTTTTACGAATATTGCTAATTGATTATTTAAATAATATTTAAATAATATTTAAAAAATTGATTTAATAATTTATAATTAAAATTAAATTACTAAATTACTAAATATATTAAAATGAACATGTTAACTTATAACGAATTGAGTACACTACTTCCAAAGGTAATTGTAGATTACATTGGTCAGTACAATCCAGAACATAGGATAAAAATGAACGATGTAATGGATGAACTATATGAATATTATAATATTGTATTATGCGAGAATGATATGTGTGAACGACCATTTGATAAGAATTATGGTGTTACAGGTAATATGTATTTTTCAAGACAGAATTTTTACTTTTGCTGTGAGAATTGTCAATCATATGGTGAATGGAGTATTGGTTATGATTTTAGAAAAAGTATGAGACGTAGATCTATTATTTAGTTTTTCCTGGTAAATACCCGAGGAAGGATATATTGTCGTCAACAGAAGGGGGCGTGGGGGATGAATCCCCCAAAAAGAAGAGAGGTAGACCTCGTAAGGAGAAGCAGGGTCGAGAGACAGTAGCGGGGGATGATTTGATTGCG
>Ga0209092_10001048_pt1 | contig 27888 bp, 16 predicted proteins | sample FraStrMetagenome_FD_187446 | JGI IMG/M metagenome (GOLD analysis project Ga0209092, IMG submission 187446) | Marine eukaryotic phytoplankton communities from Arctic Ocean - Fram Strait ARC3M Metagenome (SPAdes) (version 2) | ecosystem: Environmental > Aquatic > Marine > Oceanic | place: Fram...
TGCTCTTTATCAATGAAAGAAGCGAGCTGCTCCAGAGTATCATGTACTAAAAAATCACGAACAGAAAAAAATGGCATGTTGAAGAAAGAACGTATTCTATGGGTACCATTCATTGCGGTCAATGAATTCCCTCCAAGAACATTGAAATTAGATTCCCGACCAACTACATCAACTTCTAACAATTCTTTAAAGAGACCTACTAAATAAATTTCTGTGGAAGTAATAGGCTCAGATACAGCAGTTGATATAGAAGGTATTGGTAATAAAGATCTATCAACCTTGCCATTTCTTGTGAGAGGAAACTCGTCCATTGTTACAATTTTCCAAGGAATCATATAATGTGGTAGAGATGATCTTTCTGTCAAGTCAGATATCAAGCTTCTTTCGTCTACTTTAACGGATGATTGCTTGTCATATTGCACAAAGGCTACGAGGTTTTGCTTGTGAGCCATCGCGATTGCCCCTGCCACACCTGCCTGAAGCTCCAACGCACTCTCTACCTCTCCCAGCTCAATACGGTATCCTCGTATCTTCACCTGATGATCAAAACGTCCAAGGTAGATAAGTTCCCCGTCATCTGACCACTTCACTCTGTCTCCAGTTTTGTACACTTTTCCAGTAACATCTGACTTTAGCTTTAGATCGAATGGGTTGGGTACAAACATCTTGTCTGTAAGCTCAGGTCGATTATGATAGCCGCGAGTGATACCGATTCCTCCTATCCATAGCTCTCCAGACACACCAGGTGCACACAGCTGGCCAGTATTTTTATTAACCACATAACATTGCACATTTGGGAAAGGCCTTCCAATACTGGATGAATTTATACTCCCCGTTGCAAGAATTGATGTCTCTGTCGGTCCATATATATTCCTGAAATGCTTAGCTTTATGTTCCAGACCAGCAATGCAAGCTTCACCACAAACTGATAAAGAATGTACATTGTTGCTCTCATCATTGAGGTATATGTGCGCTAGAGATGGGGTGCAGTAAAGCATTGTACACTTCTTTGTATCCATCGATAATGCGAGACCTGCACCTAGCGTGCAAAATACTGTAGAAATACTAGCATCAAAGATCATATTCAGACTAAGACCAACTACATCAACACCAATCTTTCCATGTGTTAAGAAAAATTTCCTATCAAAATCTATAATATTGACAGCTCCCAAGTGCTCACAAAGCACACCCTTTGGCTTTCCTGTAGATCCAGATGTATAAATCATGTATGCCAAATTTGACGGCGTTACTGCTCTCTTAACTTTGGCCTTCAATTTTGATCTGTCCAATGCATCAAGAGGCACCTCTGAGCTACCATTCACAAATGCTTCACTCTCGATTGGTCTACCTTTGCTATCAACACATAATACCTTCCTTACATCTTTACGCATGTATTCCGACTTCGTGATCAATATATCTAGCCCTGCATCATCAATCACATATTTTACTCTGTCCTCAGGAGATGATGGATCGATTGGTACATAAGCTCCTCCAGCCTTCAATATACCCATAATACATACAATTATACTAAAACTCTTCTCTAGAAGCAAACCAACAAGTGTTTCAGGCTTCACACCAAGGCTTTGCAGCTCGACGGCCAACATGTCTGATCTAGCATCCAACTCTGCATATGTCATACTGAGTGTCCCTTCCATATCATACATCGCTATAGCATTTGGATATTTGCTTGCTTGTTCTTCAAAGATTTCATGCAGACAATGTTTTGTTACTGGAATTTCATCTCCCAAACTCCACTTCATAACTTGCTTCATCTCGCTTTCGAGAAGAGCCTGTGGAGAGCTTTCTCCTTCTAGTAGCTTCTCCATGACTAACTGATATCTTTCTTCAATGAGAGGCCATTCACCCACACCACTTTCGAAACTTAAAAGAATTCCTTTCTTATCGTTATCGACATGAGGAGACCAAGATAAAGTAAGATCGAACTTCGAGCTTGTAACATTACCCTCAAAGTTACTAAGATCTTTCATTTTCGAATCTTTATTCATCCCAAGCATATCGTCAAAATCAAAATCGGCATTGAATGCAAGCATTACATTACAACCATATCCTAGACGAGTCAACTCATCATATGGAATATGAGCAACTGGAAGTATTTCGTGCACCCATCGTCTGTGGACGTCTTCCACTTTCTCCTTGTCTCCTTTGCAGAATGGAACTAAGACGGTATTTACAAACATACCAATGGTCTCCAAAAATTGCTTTTTCCTTAGATCATACGTCACACCAATAGCAAACCCGTTGCCTCCATATCCTCGCAACGTGCAGCGCAATGCATGCAAAGCAAATGAAAACATCGATACCTTTCTCGCTTTGCAAAACTTCTTCAGCTTTCCAACCATCTCTGCATTCATAAGAAGCTTCTCTGAAACATGTGGAGAAGCATCTATGTCACCTCCACTTCGAGAGCTGATGACATCACAATCAAAACGCTCTGGAGTATCTTTCATTATTTCACCCCATTTTGTAAGTGCAGCAGCAAACATCTCGTTGTCCTTGTCTGTTTCATTTGCCTCAAGTGCTGCATAACGTCTAATGCTGTACTCTTTAGCATTAATAGGTACATCTCCCGTGATCATCCATTTTAGAAGCAATTCCATTGATTTTCCATCTATAATTGAATGATGGAAGCTACCAACAAGTATATTTGTTTCTTTCTCTATAGCAAATCGACATAGTGGTCCCTTTTCAATATCAAAAGGAGCTGCTAATAAGTCTTGAGTCATTTCCTCTAGAACTAATGCGTCCACATCCACATCACTGATAGCTCGACCGTTCACAAATCGTGTACGCAATATATGAACATCACGGAGTACTCGCAAAAGGTTCGCACTTATATCTATACTCTGTGCATACTGCATACGGAATGGTATATTGTATGCGTTACTAGATGGATTGTTCATCTGAATAAATGATATCCTACTCTCAGTCCTTGTCAGCACATCTGTATCCTCAAGTGCCTCTATATCTATTCCACTATCTATACTATCAAGCCTATTCATCTCAACAAGAAGACTTTCAATAGTTGGATTTGCCATAAGAACTTGTACACTACATGATAGTTTTTGTGCCAACTGCATAGCGTCTAATGAATGGCCTCCAATTTCAAAGAAATCATCAGTTACTCCTACTTTCTCTAGACCCAACGTAGTTTCCCACTGTGCGCACATCTCCTTTTCCTCAGGTGTCTCAGGAGCTACGTAAACGTGTGACTCATCAAGCGATATAATGAAATCTTCCATAAGAATATTCCGATCAACTTTGCCATTTCTTGTGAGAGGAAACTCGTCCATTGTTACAATTTTCCAAGGAATCATATAATGTGGTAGAGATGATCTTTCTGTCAAGTCAGATATCAAGCTTCTTTCGTCTACTTTAACGGATGATTGCTTGTCATATTGCACAAAGGCTACGAGGTTTTGCTTGTGAGCCATCGCGATTGCCCCTGCCACACCTGCCTGAAGCTCCAACGCACTCTCTACCTCTCCCAGCTCAATACGGTATCCTCGTATCTTCACCTGATGATCAAAACGTCCAAGGTAGATAAGTTCCCCGTCATCTGACCACTTCACTCTGTCTCCAGTTTTGTACACTTTTCCAGTAACATCTGACTTTAGCTTTAGATCGAATGGGTTGGGTACAAACATCTTGTCTGTAAGCTCAGGTCGATTATGATAGCCGCGAGTGATACCGATTCCTCCTATCCATAGCTCTCCAGACACACCAGGTGCACACAGCTGGCCAGTATTTTTATTAACCACATAACATTGCACATTTGGGAAAGGCCTTCCAATACTGGATGAATTTATACTCCCCGTTGCAAGAATTGATGTCTCTGTCGGTCCATATATATTCCTGAAATGCTTAGCTTTATGTTCCAGACCAGCAATGCAAGCTTCACCACAAACTGATAAAGAATGTACATTGTTGCTCTCATCATTGAGGTATATGTGCGCTAGAGATGGGGTGCAGTAAAGCATTGTACACTTCTTTGTATCCATCGATAATGCGAGACCTGCACCTAGCGTGCAAAATACTGTAGAAATACTAGCATCAAAGATCATATTCAGACTAAGACCAACTACATCAACACCAATCTTTCCATGTGTTAAGAAAAATTTCCTATCAAAATCTATAATATTGACAGCTCCCAAGTGCTCACAAAGCACACCCTTTGGCTTTCCTGTAGATCCAGATGTATAAATCATGTATGCCAAATTTGACGGCGTTACTGCTCTCTTAACTTTGGCCTTCAATTTTGATCTGTCCAATGCATCAAGAGGCACCTCTGAGCTACCATTCACAAATGCTTCACTCTCGATTGGTCTACCTTTGCTATCAACACATAATACCTTCCTTACATCTTTACGCATGTATTCCGACTTCGTGATCAATATATCTAGCCCTGCATCATCAATCACATATTTTACTCTGTCCTCAGGAGATGATGGATCGATTGGTACATAAGCTCCTCCAGCCTTCAATATACCCATAATACATACAATTATACTAAAACTCTTCTCTAGAAGCAAACCAACAAGTGTTTCAGGCTTCACACCAAGGCTTTGCAGCTCGACGGCCAACATGTCTGATCTAGCATCCAACTCTGCATATGTCATACTGAGTGTCCCTTCCATATCATACATCGCTATAGCATTTGGATATTTGCTTGCTTGTTCTTCAAAGATTTCATGCAGACAATGTTTTGTTACTGGAATTTCATCTCCCAAACTCCACTTCATAACTTGCTTCATCTCGCTTTCGAGAAGAGCCTGTGGAGAGCTTTCTCCTTCTAGTAGCTTCTCCATGACTAACTGATATCTTTCTTCAATGAGAGGCCATTCACCCACACCACTTTCGAAACTTAAAAGAATTCCTTTCTTATCGTTATCAACATGAGGAGACCAAGATAAATGGCGGTAAATTAGGCTTGCCAACGAATAATGTACTGTGTATTTTTCTATATTAATTTTAGTTTTGTTTCGCTTACCTTATAGAGTGAAGAAACAACACTTTTTCGTTAATGTTAAGGTGTTGTCGAAACCTTTTTGTTTGTTTTTATGGTCTAGAAATATTAAGGTTGTTTAGGTAGAATATCCTGATTAATATTATACTGCGTACCTCAACCTAGTATTTTCGTATAGGTATATAACAAAAGAATGTCCACAGAAGAAGTATGTCATCGATCAATGCCACGTATTATACGTTTATTAGATCTTCACATCTACTCATATCAATAAGGTAGTAGCATCATACTTGTACCGTTTACTTGGACTAAATTCATATGTAAAATGACAAAAGAATTGTACGTGTATTAGATTGTCACATCTACTCATATTAATATGGTAGGTAGCATCATACTTGTACCGTTTACTTGGACTCAATTCATATAGGTATGTAAAATGACAAAAGAAGGAACGGGGATTCGTAATGTCTTGGATCGAATCCTCGCCATGCGCATGCTTGCATGTTTAATCTAGGTATTGTTTAGGAAGTTCCAGCGGTAGTTACTGCGTGTTAATTTGTTAACGATACGTACGTTTGTTTCTTTGTTAGCTTCTATGAAAGCTGGAATTTCAAGTCGTCACTTATTCTACTTGATAAAATGTCCCAATTCATTTGACAAACCTTAAAAATAAAAAATCATCACAGAAACAATTGAAATGACACACTTCAATGTGTTGATTCTCTGGGAAATGGATTAGAAGAGATTGACTGGATCGAAATATCTGTACCATGTTGCCTGGATCGAATCATTCTTGCTCTTGTTTTCCGGAGATGGGTCTGTCGAGAATTGTCAATCAAGCAAAGTCTATTAAGTAGAGTCTTCTAAGTAGATGCTTTATGTTGATGTCGAACAAAGCAAACTTCTACTTTTGTAGCGTATGGAGGTAGAACAATATGAAAAGACAAGCCAAAGACTTGAATTCAGGATTTTTGACGGAGTGCATCAATTCGACTCAATCAAAAACTTTTACAATTAAATCTTCATCACTTTATCAACATTATGTTAATAGAAGAAACATTGCGTATACAATTCATGATAATCTCCTCGAAAACAAATGAAGCCATCCTAATGATGGACCTCATTTCTTCGGAAAGGATTAGAAAATTTATCAGGCACATGCAAATTAGATGATACCAAGAAGGCTCCTGCTGATAGAAAAGTTTCCGTAGAGACCGAGCAGAGTCAATCTTCTAAAAAAGAAAATCTTCCAATGATGACAGAATGCTCTGATTCAAGTCCGGTTCTCATTTCGCTTTTATCATTTGTCCTGGGACAAATGCTTTCTCTTTTAGGGTCAATTTTCGTCACGGTTCCATGGACAATCATTAGTAGGTCTACCTACTACATTATCCTTACAAGCATCTCATTGATGGTTTGAATTTATTGCGCCGATGATAACGGTACAGTTTTGATGGCGTGTATGATTCAGGAATGTCATAGTTCAGGATTCTAACTTGGGTGTTTGGTAGACAAAGAGCTTGAATGTTTTGCTTTTTGAGTGAATGCATTTTTTTTGTGTCAAATACTGATAGTGAAGCAATCTGTCTTTATAAAATAATTTACGAGACAAATACGACAAGACAAAAACTGATAAAAGAATCGAAATTATAGTTCTCGATTTATATTTGGTTTTTCCATAGATATAGTGTGGAATACTAGACAATACCATTAGATTTCGTTCTATTACTAAATTTAAACACAAAAAAACTGAATGTAACGCATAGTTTTTTCAATAGGGACGTGACGATATTCGTGGAATTCAATGATTACTTTGCATTGTTGGAGTTGGTCTAGATACAACACTGATAGCAAATAATGCTCTTAATGGTGAGAATAATAAGATGCGGTTGTGAAATTAATATTCCTTGAAAGTTGAAAAGAAATTTTGGCATTGTTATATTTTATACAAATGCTATTTTCATGGGCGGCTACACACTTTTTGGACGAAAGATAATCCTGAAAAAGCAGCAACACAACCACCAATATTGTTGAGACAGATGTATGAGAAAGCTCTACCCGCCTTTCTGTTCGTCATCATATTTACAACATCTACGGTATAGGTCGAAAACGTTGTAAATGAACCACAAAAGCCAGTCCCGAAAAGCAATTTGAGCCTTCTAGACGTTGACAATGATCGTAACTGAGTGAATGCACTGAAAGATCCATTTTCAGTTGCTTTGTTTGTGTTTGTCAATGGTAGACCAAGTACTATCCCAAGGAGAAACGATCCAGTCAAATTAATCCCTGCAGTATGCCAACCTGCAAGTTGAGCAAATCTCTGAGGATGCGATGATATAATTGATGCTGCAAATTGACCAACTAAATGTCTTGCATTAGCACCAAGCACTGCGGTATTTTTTATACGGGTAAATTAAATATCAATAGAATTGTTGAGAAAAAGAACGGTTATTAGAGTACACAAAAAAATTAAAATGGTGAGAGGTTTTACCTGCTCCAATACTGATTGCAAAGGCATCTCGAGTGCTGGAGGATGTCAATGACTGTTTGATATAAGCAGAAAAATTCTTATTCTCTTCATTTCTTGTTATGGCATTCCTGTTCCATAATGGATCCGATCGAATATGACGAATTTTGAAATGATTGTTGCTTCTCGTCGATTGGATGAGAGGTAATGACTCTGCATAACATGCTTGCATGGAAGCCATCCCTATTGCAAGTATCGCTTTGAAGACGATATTCCAACAGGAGCTTTTATATTTATTATGTTGAACTGTTGATTTCATTTGGACGTTAGAGAAACAGCGACTTTTTTGTTCTTAAATGATGTTGTCAACTCATCAGCGATTTTAATACGTGAAAATTCAAGTATTAATATTCCATAATCTAGAAAAACGAAAAAACATTTGAGTTAAGGACATAATAAGATTGCTGTGCTATGAGGAACGGCATATATCATATCATAATACATGAAACACTTCATTAATTACCCAAGCAAACGCTATTTTTAAGTGGATGTGATATCTACTATCATATTCACCATTGGATTGATTCGTACAAATTCAAAAAGTTTTTTTAGTTTATGAGAACATTTGAAGAAGAATAACAAATGCAACAACTCTTTATGATTCACCAGCATCAGCAGCTTCAGCTTCAACTTCCGCCATAACCTTTTTTGTTTCATCACTCTTTAGAATTCTATGTCCACAACTTCCCTTTTCAAATTCATCTAATGACAAAACAAAAAGCTCCATTTTTTCTGGATCAGTCGCAACAGCATCCATAGTCTTATTCAAAACCTTTACAGCAAGACGCAACGCTTCTTCAACGTCCGGCATGTCCCCCTTTTCATCATTCCCATCGTTATATTCCGTTTTCAATAGACTTTTCCCAGCCTGATTATTAGCTCCAATAACAGTAGCCTTCCATCCTGAATAATTTCCACTAGGGTCCGATTGATATAGTTGAAATCCATGTGTTTCGTCATATCCAGCAAATAAAAATGCGACACCATAGGGGCGGAGAGAACCATATTGTGTGTAGGCTTGTTTGGTGTTGCAAACATGTTCCACAAGTTGTTCGATTGGGATGGGTTCCTGGTACTGGTACGCATATCGACCTGCGCGAAGACGAGCTTGATCGATTAAAATATTGGCGTCTGAGGTGAGACCTGCAACTGTGCATGCGGAGTGTTGAGATAATTTGTAAATCTTTTCTGAAGACTGATCATTATTTTACCAAAAATTTCGATTATGAAAAGTTATATGGTAACAGTTGCAAATAAATGAAAAATTAGAAAGTTTTGTCAATTGATATTGTTCAAGGACTACACAAATGCTGTTATAATTACCTTGGAAGGGGCGAGTAAAGCGCTGGTCACTTTCCTTTCACTAGCCATGACGATACCATCTTTCGCTAATATTCCAACACATGTTCCAGCGTTATTAATTGCTTCGATAGCGTATTCAACTTGATGAAGACGTCCCTCTGGAGAAAAGGTTGTTGTGGAGGAATCGTAACGACGAGCCATTGTAATTAATAGTGAAAGGCCTTCGAAGAGCTGTTGTATTGTGTCTGTTTCACGAAGCAAAAACTGGGATTCTTTACGCGTTGTTAAGATTTTTCGATCCAGGTCCTTCTTTGTGTTTCTATTGATTGTTTTTCAAGATTTAACATCCGGGTTTTCATTTAGTTTGTCTATCAATAATATTGTTATCAACAGAACCCTTTTCTTTGAATTATATCGAGTGACGTAAATTAAATTTTTCTACACACATTTATATGCGTCTAAAACAGCCTTAAGTCTTTAGGTAAGATTCCAATGATTGCCTATTTATTCTTCTTAGATCTGCGAATAAAATATCGAATGAGCTAAGTGGAGAATCGTGTCAAAATTCAAATTAGAAAAAATGAACATTTTAAGATTACCAAAACTCTCAAGGAACAACTTGAGTCATTGCATAAGATACTTCACAATACATTGTTTTGGAACATAAAAAGAATCAAGAGCCTTTCCAAAATCAACAATGATGTACTTTAAAACCTTCCTTTTTTTCCAAGTTTCTTACTTGAGCCTAATCATGACGCTCTTCAATCAAAGCGCAGCACAAAATACTCTTCACAAAGAAAACCATATTGTCTCATCCCCTCAATCTAAGTTTCTTCGAAACAATAAGCATTCCGATCTCCATCGAAAAGCCCAAACTGAGACAATCACATGGACATTTACTTCTTATGATGATCTCACTTTAGGACTAGGTTCTACAATCGAATTTGTCAATTCAGGTTTTCATAATTTGTATATTATGCCTTCAAAAAGTTCGTTTGACAATTGTGATTTTTCCACTGCTACAAAAGTCGATCCACAAACATACACAAACGATGGAATGGGGGAGACGGTTTATTTTGCTTGTGGGGTAGGATCCCACTGTTCAGCAGGGGATCAGAAAATCAAAGTAACCTTCGGAGATTCTGTAGAGACCGGATCTCCAACTTTGTCTCCTACTATTAGTCCAACGAAGAGTAATAGTCCAACAATGAGTCCCACGACGACAGGATTTCCAACTTCAACTTCAAGTGAACAGCCCACCAATTTCCCTGGTGTAAGTCCTCTCATGGAAATTGTTGAATGGTCGTTGCGTACCTATGAGTCCATCCTTCTACCCCCTCGTTCTAGTATAGGATTTGTCAATCAAGGATCACACGACTTATTGATCATGGAAACACTTGAAAAGTATCAAAATTGCGACTTTAGTGGGGCTACTTTGGTCTATCCACAAATATACGAGAATGATGGGACGGAAGAAACGATATACTTTGCATGCAGTATTGGACCTCATTGCGGACTTGGAATGAAAGTTGCTGTTGTATTTGGAGACGAAATCGCCGATGATACTGATGATGTGGGTGGATTTTCTATCGTAGCATTGATTTTATCTCTTTTATCCTGTCTGGCTTGATATTAGTTGGCATCGTTCATGTTAGCAATGAATTAACTTTAAGTGGCTTGAATTTGTAATGAATTGTAAAACATCACATATCGAAACCTCTAGCTTAAAGAATGCGAAATGAAAGTTTACTTTCGAGATCTTTAAATTAAATTTCAAGTGAACTGCTATTGTAAGAAATCATTTTTTTGTGAATCTTTTTCGATGTTCTGAATCATTCTGTAATCTGTAATATTAATGCTCTCAAAACTGTTCTTTGTGTCAACTTCAGAAATCAGATTGTTTTTGGTCTGAAAAGACAAATGACATTCATGAATTAAATATAAATTAGTACATGCGCAACAGATCATTTTCTTTGAAGAGATAATGTGATTCAATACAACAATTTCAAATTCAATTTGCTTTACTTGCAGATCTATTATCGCCTTTGATTGTAGTCAAGAACTTGTGTGAGCTTAGGATTCGATACCTGTTTTGTTTATTCTAGAAGTGCAAAAGTGAAAACAAATTACTTCGAAACAATAAGCATTCCGATCACTATCGAAAAGCCCAAACTGAGACAATCACATGGACATTTACTTCTTATGATGATCTCACTCTAGGACTAGGTTCTACAATCGAATTTGTCAATTCAGGTTTTCATAATTTGTATATTATGCCTTTAAAATTCTCATGAAAAATACCGTTTGACTTTGAAGCAGCTAGTATTTTCAACCTCTCTCTTTAAAAATTTATAGCATATCGCTGGTTCAAATTGTTCATCAGAAGTACATGCAACTAATGTTATTTATTCAAGAGCTAAAATTAGCGATTGTTATAATCGGTAAAAGAAAAGCTTTTTAGCTTACTACGCATTTATTATTCAGCACCTTGATGGAAAAAAAAACAAGACCAAATCACTTTCTCCTTGCAGGAATCGAAACATTTGCATGAAAACTATTTCTTTGGACGAATTCCATCTATCAATTATCTTAAAATTGTTGTTGCTGATTTTGAGATTTTTTCGCTAGTCTACCAACCATAAAATCATTGGTGTCTAGCCATTTCCCAACCGATGCATGGATACATGTAACTTCACTCCCTCTTAGTGATTCTCCAGGTTTTCCAGAAATACAACGTTCAAATGCTTGGGCAGTTAATTTGTTCATGACCTCCTGTATCACGACTTGTTGTTGAAGCGCCACCGCAAATTGTTTCAATTCGGCTCCAGCTCCAGCTCCTCCAGAAGTGGAAGGAGCGTAGTTGGTAGCACCACTCATTGAAGGAGAAGATGAGAAGGAAGCTTCATCTGGGGATGTGAAGTCGGATGCTGCAGGTGCTGTATCTTCATCTGAACTGCGATTCCAAAAACCCATTTTCTTGTTTTGACGATTTGACTCACAAAAATGATTCAGATTTGCCAATTTGTGAATTAAATTTGCGTAGAACTGGGCAGTTGTTTCAATATGTGATTTTATAAGTAGATTGTTCCGGGATTTCCACAAAATTAAGGGTGTTACGTTCATGTGATGAGTTCCTTCCTGATTTGAACAATCTAGCACGTAAATTAAATTTGCGTAGAACTGTGCAGTTGTTTCAATATGTGATTTTATAAGTAGATTGTTCCGGGATTTCCACAAAATTAAGGGTGTTACGTTCATGTGATGAGTTCCTTCCTGATTTGAACAATCTAGCACGTACAATTTGTACGTATCTCCAATATTGTATTACATGCATCCAAGAAAAATAGTGAATTGCAAAAAAATGTAATGTAACCAACTACTAATATTATTATTAAAGTCAAGTTAGTGAAACCATTGGATTTGCTTTTATCAAGGAGGCCAGTTGTAGAAGAAAGATTCCGAAATCTTAGGTCAGGTGGATTTAGACGATACTGATGAAATTATAGGAAAAAGAAACAATTTGACATGTAAAATACCATCTGAAATGGGTGATGCTTCTAATATAGAAGTGATTAACTCCTATGGTAATAACTTTAGTGATTCCATTTCAAACCAAAATCTGCTTTTATCAAATCTTAAAGAACTCATTCTAAGTCAAAATAGACCCATAGGTACTATACCTGAGTTAAGACACGGGGACAAAATAGAATACATGTCATTGAGAGGAAGCCAACTTACTGGCACTCTACCTGCATCAATACAATTCTTGCCAAATGCCATCATGATGAATCTTGGAAACAACACTTAATCTGAAAGTATTCTGAGTGAAATAAAAATGATGAAGAAATTGCGTTATCTTACATTATCCGAAAACACGATCAACGAACCAATCCCTTCACATTTCGGAAAGCTCAAAAATGTAAATGTAAGAGAATTGCAATTAGATTACAAAAAGTTTTACGGAAACATTCCAATGGAGATAGGTTTGCTTTCCAATCTTGAACATTTATGGTTGCCTGTGAACTCTTTACACGGCACTATCCCTACAGAAATAGGAATATTAGAAAGTCTCAAGGCACTGGTGTTATCTGATGATCAAGTAACAGGGCAGTCTCCTTTGGAAATAGGGACGTTGTCAAACTTAGAATGGCTTTGGTTTGATTCAAATCAATGGACTAGAAATGTCCAAAGTAAATTAAAAAAATGGAACATTTGGTTTTTCTCGATATTGGAGATCGATTAGCGCTTGAAGGTACCTTACCTCCCGTTCTAAATTATCTAGAGATGATAGATCTCAATTCGTGCGTCCAGTAATTTGGATTCTCTTCCAAATTACACCTATAGTACTGTATGGATGATGACTTCTTAGATGAGACCTTCCATAAAACAAATGATGAAAGTGACGATGACAGTATTGAAACCCCCTAAATCAAAAATTATCAACACTATAAAAACTATGTATATTTAAATTGTAATAAAGTGCACTTTTCTCGTTTGAAAAATATACAGATTGTGGCATTGTAATCTCCAATGAAAGAATACAGACCTGATTATTTAATGAAGAAACAAAGATTTTAACTGAATTAAATTTATTCTCCATTTTCAACTATGAAAAAAAAGAGAGTTTTGCGAGAAATTACCCAATCATGAAGGGCACAATTTATAGAGTTCTCCTATTCCATAATAGTACAGTTATGAGTCACAAATGAGAACATATGATTAAATTTGTCCTTATAAGATCACCAAATAAGACTTGTGCGGTTGGAAAGAATAACATCGGCGGTCATCCATCTGATCCATATAAATTTTAAAAATAGGGGGGTTGTCTTGGCAGTCTCTCGCAGTTGTTTAGCAGACAAAACCAATGATCAAGTGATATAATGGATTGAAAGTTTTGGCATAGTATAGAGTGTGGTTGAATGACCAACTCATTCGAAAGTTCAGCAGTATATTGTTGTGGTATGAATCTCTTACAAACTCAAACGAAGTCATAATCTTCAAACCACATACCAATACTATGTGTAGTCTACGTAATGTACACAATTTTGTGGAAGAAGAAGTCATGTTTGAAAATTCAGTAGTACGAAGTATGTTAGGTTCCACAGATTCGATCACCTCGAGCAGATAAAGTAAGTCACATAGCCATCTCTTTTACACGTCATATAACAATTGTAGGTATCTGTATGTCACGTACTGAATGTTACGTACTTGTATGACCGTTTTATATTGTCTTGGTCATTTCAAGTCATTTAGAGAATTGGCAAACTCCAGGAGAGAGATTGCGAATGCCTTTTTTTGCTGGTCAAGAATAGAATAATTAATAAATAGTAGGTGAGTTAGTACGGTAGTTAGTTCCAATTTTACTCGCTTTGGAGTGTATAGCAGAAGTCGCATTATTATTAAGGTATTCCCGTGTCTCATACGATTCTGTATGCGTGAATGAAAAATGAAATAAATGCATCCTCATTTATGACTGTCACAGTGTAGCCTAGCATCCCACAACGTATTTCGTAGAGCAGAGGTATAAGAGATATCTCATGCTTGCATAATATCAATATCAATATCAAACGAAACGAGAATATAATTTTTTGGAGACACCCAAAAAACAAAACGCACAATTGTCGATCAAATTAGGTACTCTACTAGTCCATTAGTCCATTAGTCTATAATTTCAATACTGAAATTGAGAAAGTAAGAATCGTTCAACATGGGGGAAGAAACTGAAAGTGCATCCTCTAGCAACACCACCAGAGAAGATCTCGTAAACAACGCTTTGGAGAACGACTTTGGGGTATCTTCTGTAGCTTCTGTCGATACTCGATCCACTCGTGCAAGTAGTATTCAACCTTCCATCACCACCAACACTACGAACAACACTCGTAATAGCCGCCGTAGCAATCATCGCAATACCAGCAACAGCAACAGCAACATGAACAGCAACATGAACAGCAACATGAACAGCAACATGAACATGAACGATTTTCAATCTCAACGCATTCAGGACAATGGAAGTGTACAAGGGAATGCAAGTGTGCAAGGAAGTGTTCAAACCAATGTGAGCTTTCAAGAAAATGTGAGTGTTAAAGGTGATGAAGGTGAAAACAGCGTTGTGAGTTTGAACACCAACACTAGTGTGACTACTGGTGCCAAAAGTCATGTCAGTGCTTCCACTCGTGCCTCCAATGTTTCCAATATTTCCAAACGAAGCAGAAAAAGTCAAAAAAGTCAGCATAGTCAAATTAGTCAACGTAGTCAAATTAGTCAGCGATCTGGTAGAAGTGCTAAAAGCGGTAGAAGTGGAAGAAGTGGAAGAAGTGGCAGAAGCGGAAGAAGCGGTAAGAGTGGTAAAAGTTATAGTACCAATGGAAGTCGACGCAGTGGGCGCAGTGTTCGATCTCATGATGATGAATCAGACCATAGTCATGACATCGTCTCAGCATCTTCTGCTTCTTCTGTCAATTCGGGGTCTATCCGTTCCATGGAAGATGATTCCTTGAATGAATTAGATTCTCTAGATGACATCAGTGAAGCCAGTGAGGCTACTGAAGCTAGCAGTGAAAGTGAAATTAGTGGAAACAACTATTATAATAATGAAAAAAACGGCACCAATGACTATTTCAGTAACAGTTATATTACTGATCAGATGTTGGAAGTGCGAGGAAGTCATTCTGGTATTTTTTCCAATTTTGAAGATGAAAGTCTCTCCAGTGCTAGTCGTAGTTACAACCATGGACGAGCATCATCTCGACATTCTCGTTCTCAGCAACGTCGCAATGGATCATTTGGTCCTCCTTCTCAGGCTTTTCAAAACAACTATTCGGTCCGTCACCCAACTTCCCGTTATGATATGGATGACTTTCCCATCAACTCAGAAGATGATTCAGATCATAATCGAACCTCTATGGTCACAGGTTTGAGATCATCTTCCTCCATGCCTCTCCGTTCCAACAAATTTGTTCATAAAGTTCCTCTAGTTGAAAATTTAGTCATGGGGAGGGTCAAGACAGTACTTGATGATGAGCATACTCGAGATAGAGGATGGTGTCTCCGATCATGTTTGAATATGATCGAAGACTACGAAGAAGACGGGAACAAACGTCTGCACAAACGAACATGCAAATCTCGAATCATGATCCCCATCGTCCGTATCCTAGCCTGCATTTTGGGAAGTTCTGGCCGATCGAAACTAGCACGAAGACGAAATCGAGCACGCCGTTGTATCCTGCTCTTCTTCACCTTGCTTATTGCTGCTGCTGTGGCTTTAGTGCTAAATCCAAATGCAATGATTTCAATGGACGATTTAATGTTGGAAGCTGGTCCAAACGGAGTTCTTTTTAAAACCCAACAAACAACCCAGCATACTCTCCCTGGAGTTCATGATTATATTGGAGAGGATCCTCATAATCGTCCTTTGACCCAAGAAGAAGTCAATGCCCTTCATCAGCAACATCAAGAACACGTGGAACAACAACAAAAGGAAGAAAAAGAACGATTGGACCAATTGGAAGGAGAAATGCAACAACAGGAACGGAAGGAAGGGGATCAGAAGAAAGAACCATCGCAACAGCCACAACAGAAACAGCAAAAACAGCAGCAAGGCTCTGGAAACTTTGATTTCCAGTATATCCATTCACCTCAACATCCCCCGAATGATATTGCGTTACCCCAAGCTGTGGAAAACAATCTCGCTGATATTGGATTCCCACGTAAAAACTCGGACGTTCCACTCTTTTGGCATGTCCCACGATCCGCTGGTACCACCATGAAAGAAATCATGGGAACCTGTATGGGTATGGTCCTTGCAGCGGATGATGGTGCAGTCGCTGATCGACCAAGTCCTACAGATTTGATGAGAAAGGCTTTGGAGGGTGAAAAAGATGCAAATCAAATGGAACAACAAAAGAGGGAAGGTGAATCACAAACAAAATCGAAATTAACACAACATTTGGAAATCCTGCAACATCGAGATGGTATTAGATACATGAATGTAGATACAACACGTGAACCAGGAATTACAAGGGCTAAAAATTTGGGATTGATTGAAAGTGAATTAGCCCAAGCCGTCATTTCTGTGTTTGCTCAAGATGCTTCTGATTTATTCAATCCATTGAATAAGGGTCGATTGTTTACATTCTTCCGCCATCCAGTCGAACGCAATATCTCCCTCTTCCATTACTTAGGATGGGCTGTTTGGGAACCTACCTATGATCCCAGTCTCAGTCAGATGACTTTGGAGGAATATGCCCGTTCACCCCGTATGGAATACAACTGGATGACAAGATCCTTGACTAACACATGGAAGGGTGAATTAACACGCGAACATTTGGATATTGCAAAAACAATCATTCGAAGAAAATGCTTGGTCGGGTTACTAGACCAGAAAGAGGAAAGTTTACGTCGTTTTGAAATTTTTTTCCATTGGAATTCAAAATCTGTTCGAAGATCTTCTAGATGCCGTGATCGTTTGTTGAATATGATGTGGCCCAACAAGATGGAGAGTAACGAAGAGGAGGAAGAAGTTATCAAAGAAGGTAGTCTAGTCTGGGGTTTGTTGGAAAGGCAAAATGCTTTTGATGTAGAGCTATATGAATATGCGAAAATCATTTTTGAGGAACAAGCTTTATTTTTGGCATAAGCTAATAAAGTTGTTATTTATAAATTTAAGGATAACAATTTCTTACAAAACTCAATGTGGATTTAACATACATTTGATCAGAATACATATGAATTGCTAGTCCATCAGCCAACATTGAACTCTGCATATTTAAATCTGTTCACTATGGTACCTTGTGGTGTACACATGAAGGTAATAAAATACAGCAACGCATTCCACAAAAAAACATTTAATAAGTTCCGAAGAACAAAAGATTTTTTTGCGTTGCTTTCAAAGACGAACCTAATATTATACTTCATCTGTTCTGAGAACTGGCTCCTTCTCGATGTTTCAGTTCGACATCACTCTAAATGACATATTTCTAACTGCCTTCATAAAAAATTGTTACTGCGAAATGAAGAATAAGATAATTAATTTACTTCATGAGTTTTCTCTCCAAATGCAAATATCAACTATTTTTGTAAAAGTCAGGAACTAACTCGGATAACCAATCTTCTCGAACTTGCGTCACTCCTCGTAAATAGGCTTTCTTCGTTTGCAGCAATTCACAGTAAACTATACATTTGGGTGCAGGATTTCTACCAAACAAAGTAGAGGTGGGATGGATATTGACTTCTTTCTTACTTGTCAATGTTTTATATTTTCCTCCAGTTAACGAACCTTTTTCCAGTAAGATTTGCCGTTGTTGACGTTGTTGTTTGACATTTCCAGCTATTTGAGAACGAATTGCGGCCTGTAAGAACAATCCTGCACAAACACATTTGTAAAAAGGTTCCATTTCCGCTCCGCATGACATTCCAATATCCCAACCAAGTCCATTCTTTTCACGAGCACGTCCACAAATGTCCGATAATTGTTTTCTGACATCATGTGCTCTTACTAATGCTCTTCCATTGATAAAATTTCTCAAGCACCATTCCCCATGTAACATCTTTCCAAAGTCTTTTGAATCCTTTGTTTTTTGCTTTTTCTTTTGTGCTTTCTTACCACCAGCATAACTGGGAATATAAATGGCTTCCTTTTCCCATGTCTCATAGATGCTCAACAAGGTGGGTATATCACCTTCATAACTTGCAAAACGTCTATGAGCAGCAGCGGCTTTGGAAGCTAATCTGCTACCTCCGGATCCTTCATCTTCTCCATTTCCTCCTCCTGGACGATAAAATACATTCTCAGTACTTAGCATTGCGACGGCTGTCAGCATTTCTGATATACATCCATATTTTGGGCTTTGTAGAAGTAAATGAGCAAAGGAAGGATCTAATGGCAACCTAGCCATTTTTTTACCATGCTCGGTCAAACCCATTTCATTATCAATCGCTTTTAATGCATAAAGTAATTCAAAAGCTTTTTTCAAATTTTGTATGCTTGGTGGGGTCAAAAAATCGAACGTCCTTGGATCGTGTATCCCACAGGATTTGAGTTGTAATACGACATGAGCTAGATTGACACGCAATATCTCAGGTGTGGTTGTTTCGTCCAATTCCCGGAAGTCGTCCTCGCAATAGAGGCGAAAACATACTCCGGCGGAGACACGTCCCGCTCGACCTGTCCGTTGAGCTGCCTACATCATTGAATGTATCAAAATCACATGTATCAATACAGAAATTAAATTAATCGCCACGACATGATTTTGAGTTTTACGTTATTGCCTTACCTGAGCTTGGCTCACATTTGCAATTGTCAGACTTTCCATACCGGTGGTGCCGCTAAAATCTCTCGTTTTGTGTTTTCCTGTATCTACAACGTATCGTATTCCATCCAAGGTGACAGAGGTCTCAGCAATATTGGTGGCCAAAACAACTTTCCGTTGACAATGGGCTGGTTTGGGTTGAAAGGCAAGCATTTGAACATCTGCAGGTAAGGCAGCATAGAGAACACATATTTGAATACCATGAATGACGGAGGAAAGAGAGGAATTGACGTCTTTTCCCATTCCCTTCAGAGATTGGACTATATCTTCTTTAGAAGTGTTGGAAGAAGATAAGGATTTGGATAATTCTGCTTCTTCATCTAAATGTGAGCGTAATAGTGATGCCATGGCTTCAATTTCTTCCTGACCAGGTAAGAAGACCAATATATCGCCTTCCTCTCCCTCATCGATGATTTGTAGTGCTGTGTATAGAGCTGCATCAATATAATCCTTTAAAGATGATTTTGAGAAATTCATTGCAAATATTGTGAAAAAAATGGACAACAGTAAATACACCAAAGGATATACAAAAACGTCCAGAATTGATTGCAATCTCTCTCCTGAATCAGCACAATAATAGAAACATGTGAATAACATACCTCTTCTGGTTCTCGTGTATATACAGTTTGAACGGGAAATTGTCGCCCTGGAATTTTAATCATGATAGCCTTTGGAAAAAACGCTTGAAAAGTTTCAACATCCAATGTCGCTGACATGACAATCACACGCAAAGGTGGTAATCCTATTTGACGAGCCCGATCTTTCATTTTCTTTCTTATTTTGGAGTCCAAATCATCCTTTTTTGATAGCTGCTTTTCATTCGATGAAGAATTTCGTGCCATCATAGCACGTTTGACAATACCAAACAAAACATCCGTCTGAAGAGATCGTTCATGGGCTTCATCCAAAACAATAACATTATACCGCGATAATAATGGATCGGACATGGTTTCACGTAGTAACATCCCATCAGTAGCATATATAATCCGTGTCGTATGTTTCCCATTTTGATCGGTACAATCATCAAATCGAACACGATGTCCCACCTAGAGAAGCAATATCAAAAATATTTGTTCATCCGAATAATGAGTTTCTAAAAGAATCAACTAAATGTTTGGGAGAAAGGAACCTTACCAGAGTTCCGGGGAAACATCCCATTTCTTCCGAGACACGTTTGGCTACCGTCATAGCTGCTACACGTCTTGGTTGCGTGACACATATAGATCTTGGTTGGGTATTTATTTTGTAAGAAATAGCACATGACTTGGGCACTTTTTTCAAACATCCACTTTCGTGTAAAAATGCTGGTATTTGAGTCGATTTACCACTTCCCTGTTACATAACAAATAAAAAGAAAAGAGTGAAGGGAAACTAAGTATGGAAAGTCAACAAATCAATTTCTGATTTTCCGTATTTGAAAGAGAAGAAAAAAATAAGAAAGAATATTTCTTACTGTCTCAGCAACCACTAATAAGACTTCATGCTCAGAGACAAGTTTACAAATATCCGATTTTTGTTGATATACTGGAAGGTTTTTTCGTGATTCAACATGTTTGCGATCAAGTCTATTTCGTCTTTGATTTGAAGTTTGATTCGAGGCAGATGATTTTGATTTTGCAGATGATGTGAAATCTTGTGAGAAGGATCTAGATCGTTTCTTTTTCATCATCATATTCATCATATAGTGTTGTCACCACTAAAATAAGAAATTGATCGCCTACTCTTGAGCATGAACAAAATTCAAATGGTTATACGGTATAGTACTTAGGAACGTTATTTATTTATTAGGTTTGGTTTTGGTACAGTAAATTATGACGTCATTAATACGATATGTCATCATCGATATCTTCTTTCAACATTCTGTAGCTTATTAAATTATTAGGTAGAGTATAGTACTTAAGATATGATTTACCTGTTAAGGTACAAAGATGACATTCTAAAAAGATTGCAAAAATTCTTTCATCAACAAACAAAAATGACGGTCGTATTGCTTGGAAGTTCCGGTGGAGGAACAGCGACATTGGGTCATACCGATCCAACAGACCTACTACGTAGTATTCATCAAGAATTATCGAAAATAGAGCATCCCAAAAACATTCCGATCCAAATTGAATATGGGCTTTACTTATCCCTGCATGGAGGAAAAGGGCTTGATTCGGCATGTGCTCAAAACACCATGGCAACACTCTATCAAATCCAAAGCGAAAAACAAATTCTGCAGATAATACCCATCAAAACTGATATTTTAGAAAAAGTCAACGCATTATATAAGCAATTAGATCGTGAGAAACTCACGCCACTCATCAAATCAGGTTCCATTATCGGAATGATCTCCATTTCTTCGGATCCACTCCAAATCAACGCCTCTTCCTTTACCGCACTATCCTCTTCTCCTACAAAAATATCTGTCACTGGAAGTGGAGGAACTTCTCTATCCACCGCCGTCGTCCAATATGGGATTCAACTCGTCGGAAATGCAGGTGGATCAGTTGGTACTACCAACTATACCAAAGCTGTTTCGTATTCGTATGCTCTAGCATCCTCGTGGAGATATCGGTACCATCCATGGAATAATAAGCATAGAAAAGATGTTATTCAACCACCCACTATGAAGAGTATTTTGGAAGCCTGCATTCCTGCCTTTTTGGGTGTTTGCATATCCACTCACATTCTGGAATATATAGCACGAGAATATCCAGATATGGAGTTGAAATATCATCTTAGTCATATCATTACCAAACTTCGTCAGGAGGCCTTACCATTAGTGTGCTGTGTCGTTTGTGCCTCTGCATATGCTCCAGAACATAAAAGTATTCTATTAATGGCATCCTGCATTGCGGCATCCGTATGTTCAGGATCAATTCTGGGTGGTTTACTTGCTGGTTATTGTGTTGCTTGGTTGGTAAGTCCAGAAACAAATTACTTAGATTTATGGATGACTGCATCTTCATGATTATTTTTATTGGTAGAATTTACATCGTTTTTGAATCACCGGATTGTGTATATTTGTCATAAATAGGTGGAACGAGTATTGTTCTTATGCATCCGATTTCATATCCCAGCTACTATGACGAATATTCTCGTGGCAGGAGGATCAGGATCGATTGCAGCTTTGTGTTTCAATAGTTCTCCTATACTGGTAGTATCGAAATCTTTCACAGTCCTCCTCCGAACAATTCTCCAATCACCCCCTATCTTATCTGACATTCCCGGGGCCGGATTTGTATTTGGTTGCATCTTTTGTTTTGGAAGTAAAATTGGATGGTATCATTCCATTTATTTACCTCTCATACTTATTGAAATGGAATGTGGAAAGGGAAGTATATGGGGATCGGTAGATGAATGTACTTTAGTTTTAGTCTCTGCCGGTATATGTTCGGGGAACCTCCTCATGTCTCATTCTGTATCCTCTGGAGACGCTGCCTTGTCCAAACGAGGATTGTATATTAATTTACTTTGTGGTGATTTTATTGAAGCTGCCTATCCTTTCATGGAACGTTCCAAGATTGTGAATTTTTTTTCTTATTTGGCTTGTGGAGCATCTACAGAAATATTGTATTCGAAAGATCCTACTGAGGTGTTAAGTTCGGCCTATGTTCCATTTTGGATGAGTATTTGGTTAGCCAATGATTGGAAACGTATGGGTACGGCATGTGTAGTTGCCTTTGGTATTTCATTTATAGGGAGTATAATTGGAAATATTTGGGGTGGAAAGGACACCGAAGTGGTATCCAAGGAAGAGAATAATAAGGTGAAAAAAGAGGAGTAATCGTTGCTGAATGTATATGTATAATATGAATGAAAGTACAATCATAAAACTAATATATCAAAACATTATAATTTATTCTTGAGTCTTACAACTTTGACATTGTATTCACAGATGCGGTGACATTCTTTTTGCTTTCGGTCACATGAGATAGCCATTCCAAAACAGCCTTCCTTGTTTTTCCACCCAACATGAATTGCATAATAGTATCCTCATGACCTGTCTTACCTAAGTACAACTCTTCACATTGCGAAACACCACACATTCTTAGTAAACTCGCACACTCGGAAGTATTCGTAAAAGGGACTACCGTATCTTCAATCCCATGAACTAATAACATTCGTGGTAAAATACTGGAAATTATTTTTTCAGCATCTTTTTGTGATAAAAGTTTCTGGAGTCGAATTGCAGGAGAATGATATTCCAATTGCATTCGTGTATATCCATTGGCAGGTTTTAATGGGGAGAGTTCTTCTACTCCCCTTCCTGCCTCATAATCAAAATGATGGGAAACATTGTAAGGTCCCGAAATACCAATAAATGTTTGAAAGGGAATATTCATTCGTTCCTTATTTAATTCTTTGGATACTCTATCAACCAACATTAACAGGGCAATATGAGCTCCAGAGGAATGTCCACAGAGTATATATCCTTTCCAATGCTTGCGATCGGTAGTGGAAGGATGATATAGATCGGATCGAGTTTGTTCTAAGACTGCTGCAGCCTTTTCTAAATCATTTACTTGCTCTTGAGCATTGGCATCAGGATATGTTCGGTATCCTACTATTGCAATTGCCAATCCAGCTTCTAAAAAGGGTGAAGCTATTGTGGAATGGATAGCAATAGAAAATTAGAACTAAAAAAAACACAAAACTATTTGGAGAAAAAAAAGACTCACCAACAAGACGATACATCCATGGACGCCCACTTCCCCATGCTCCACCGTGCTTTCCAGAAAAATAATTATTTAAACCTTGATTCAAAAAATATTTTCATAATAATAATTTTTCAAACTTACCACAAAGAATATCAATCCTCGATCGTTTCCACATATCTTATAATTGGGTTCCAACAAATGAATTTCCTGCATTGGATGGTCTCCATAGGATATCCGTTGTACTTTTTGAGTCAATTCTAAAAATTGATATGCTATTCTGGGATTTCGCAATGCCAACAAAGGCGTTGAATATGTGATGAGACCATCACTAATGGAACGAAACTGACCAGAATCCCCTATGTAAAATAATTAATGATGATGAATAAATAAATAGTGAAATGAGTTCTTGGAAAATGGTTCTGGGTCAGTCATGAATCGCATGGAAGGATAGGAATATACTTACGAATATGATGTTGTGTCGGTATTGTCAGCCAAGAACCTAACCAACGAGTATAGCAATCTTCAGAATTTAAATGTTTGGGAAGATGTGGATGAGGAGAGCTACTGGGGGACTTGGATAAATTTTTGAGTGTCGATTGAGATAATTTGGTTCGATGTTTGGTTGCGTTCTGTTCTCGTTGTTTCCATTTTTTTAGTTTGCTTTGTTGTTCTTTGAATGAAATCTTTCGCTGAAACAAGGGAGATGGTTTTTGATAAAAGGCATGGAGAGGTGAAGCACTGACATCGGATGGAAGATGATGTTGTTTGCCTTGGTAATACTGATAATGAAGCGATCCAACTGGTGGAAAACGTGGTGCTGCCAAGGACTGGGCTAGAGACATGGGTGTTAATAGCCCTCCATCTTTTTCATCTTCTTCAATTCGAATTTGTTTGGGAGACATTGGGAATGATTATAGAAAAATTGGATTAAATGATGACAACAGGTGATACCGTTGTTTGAATTTGTTGCAAGTATTTTTTCATTATTTTTTCGCATTTTTTTCATTATTTTTAGTGCTCATAATCCAATTATGCCTGATAAAATATGCATAATTATTATTTTATATTAAAAAGTCATGCACAGGGTAAAGTTCGATGTTCGGAGTGTTCGGCAACTGAGAAAGCTCTTGAATACATCAAGATTGATTTATCATCACGTTGGATAATCTTTTTTGTTACCTTTCATAAATTCTAAAGTACAAGTTGAGGTCCGGAGGTGATCAATTTTTGTAGAGCTTTAATCAACAGCGGTGTTAGTGAATTCAAAATTCAAAACAAACAAAGGATTTTCTTAACCTGTATTGGACTTCTGAGAAAAGTACACCTATCTCAAGATTATTTGGATGAGAATGTTTTGGATAATCGTATAGGTATATCTGAAATTGAATGACGGTGGCTAGAGGGTAGTATAAATAACCATAATTGTGATCGTTTGGAAGTTACGCATGATAGCCTTCTTCACAATATTCAAAACAGTCAGCAATTCAATGTATTGTTGATTCCAGACACATTAAATTTTGTGTAAAGCAAACGTCAGAGCTTGAACAAGAATAGGCTGAATAAAATGATGTCATGCTCCTAAATGGGCAAAAATGCAATCATCTTCACCAATCTATTCAAGAATCCCACAGAATCCCACTCTCCACAATATAGATGATTCCCCATTGAATATAGCGGCGTTAAAAGAATTATGACGAATGCTTGAACGGATAATGTAGTCTTAACAATTAGTAACACTGGCAGTCATTTCCATTATTAAACCATTCATTCAATTTCGTCATTTATTGATACGATCATTTATTTTGATTAACTCATTCATTAGTAATTACATAATGGCGAAGTAGTCGTAGATTTTGTGCCGACGATGAAAACATTCCTTTAAAATTCAACCATTTGTCTACAAGATATGCATTGATTGTATTCTCAATTCTAAAAGTTTTGGTTATTGTCGAATGAACATTTGACATCGTAGTGCACAGCGCCTGCGATTGTATACTATGAATGTTGAAAAAGTCAATGAAAGATGAGGTATGTAGCGCATCGTTTGTAGGAAAGATCAACAGCAAATAAAATGAGGGTCATTGTAAAAGGATTGTTATTAAAGTTCTCATCTTTTGAGTTTGAAATTGGATACTAATCTTTTTGATAGTCTTCTTAAAGTCACATCCAGATCGAAAAGATCATGTTTATCAATGTCAAAAATAAGGATTTATGATATGGCATTTTGATGTAAGCATTACCGCATTCTAAACAAGCAGTGCTTTTGACATTGGAAAATACTTGAGTTTGAGGTTGTAAAAAATTAGAAATATGTTTTCAATTATGTAGCTTCAATTAAGTATCTGTATGTTTGCGAAAGGACAACCCTCAAAGCATAAGCATAAGCATAGGCTTTGCCAAATTGAATGATACTTGCTCCTTTGATCCAAATTACTGATAGATACTTTTAGAAAGAAGAGATACTACTCAAATTTGCAAACTTTCCAGCAGAGAATTTGTCAGCATTTTCTTCTTTCTTTTGCAACAAAAAATTATCGCATGATTCAGCGAGACCACGACCTTCGTTGATTGCCCATACTACAAGACTCTGTCCTCTCCTACAGTCTCCAGCGGCAAAGACCCCTTCTACATTTGTACGGAAATCTCCATAGACAGCGTGGACATTGTTTCGTTGGTCCAATTCTAATCCAAGATCATTTCCTACATATTCTTCAGGTGCTACGAAACCCATAGAGAGGACACATAAGTCACATGGCCATTCTCTCTCAGAACCTTCTATAGCCTTTGGACCTTGTGGAGTAATCTCAACATCCTGTGTCACAAGAGCTTTCAAATTTCCATCCTCATCGCCAATAAATTCTTTTGTCAAAACTGAATATTCACGAGGATCCTTTCCAAATACAGCAACTACTTCCGCATGACCATAGTCAACTCCAAACACACGGGGCCATTGAGGCCATGGATTGTCAGGAGCACGTTCGGGGGGTGGTTGAGGCATTAATTCAAAATTGGTAACGGATTTGCAACGATGTCTCATGGAGGTACCAATACAATCTGTTCCTGTGTCTCCTCCTCCAATTACGATGACGTCTTTTCCAGCGGCATTGATCCATGTGTTTTTCTCCCATTGTGACTCAAGTGTTCCTTCTTTGGTCATTAATAGTCTCTTTTGATTTTTTGTCAAAAATTCCTGAAAGAAAATAATGAAATAAAAAGATGTCATGAACAATTTTTTTATATATACAAACAAAATGATGCAGAATCCTGCGATTCTTACCATCGCAAAATGAACACCCTTCAAGTCACGTCCTGAAACTGGCAAATCTCTTGGCTTTGTTGCACCAACACAAATTGCCAATGCGTCATAATTAGACCTGAGTTCATTCACATCAACATTCTTTCCGATATCTGCATTTGTAATGAATTCAATGCCCTCTTCCCTTAATAGATTCACCCGACGATCCACAGTATCTTTTTCAAGCTTCATGTTTGGAATACCATACATTAACAAACCTCCAATGCGATCTTCTCTTTCATAAACAGTTACTTTGTGACCTTTTTGATTCAATTGATCAGCAGCAGCTAAACCTGCAGGTCCACTACCTATGACAGCTACAGTCATACCAGAACGTTCTTTGGGGATACGAGGCGTGATCAATCCCTCCTGCCAAGCTCTGTCTACAATCGCATATTCAATGTTTTTAATAGTTACAGGTCCATCGACCAATCCAGCTACACAAGAACCTTCGCATGGAGCTGGACAAACTCTGCCAGTAAATTCTGGAAAATTATTTGTCTTATGCAAACGATCAATCGCATCAGCCCAATGTCCACTATATACCAAATTATTCCATTCAGGGATGAGGTTATTTACGGGACAGCCAGTATGAGTTTGACAAAAGGGTGTTCCACAATCCATACAGCGAGCAGCTTGTACCTTTCGTTCTACAGCATTATGTTTCAAATCGTCACCCTCAGGTGGATTTAATTCTCCCCAATCCATGACTCGTTCAAGTGGTTTACGATATGGTTCTGGATTTCTTTTGTAGTTTATGAATCCACGAAGTTTTTCGATTGTGGCAAATGTGCCATCACGACGTTTGACTCTATTTCATCATCAGTGAT
>Ga0209092_10001051_pt1 | contig 27844 bp, 21 predicted proteins | sample FraStrMetagenome_FD_187446 | JGI IMG/M metagenome (GOLD analysis project Ga0209092, IMG submission 187446) | Marine eukaryotic phytoplankton communities from Arctic Ocean - Fram Strait ARC3M Metagenome (SPAdes) (version 2) | ecosystem: Environmental > Aquatic > Marine > Oceanic | place: Fram...
TCTGTAATTTGATTTGAATTTTTTGAATCGATTGGATCTCTAAGTGCAAACGGCGAAAATACGTTCTAGGTCCTGTTCTTCCCTGATTGGTAGGTGAAAATGGCCAAAAAGGTGATGCCGATGGATGGAATTCCTATATGTGAAGTCAAATCGGAGTCTCGAAAACGGTAGCTTATCAAATATAGATATGCCTCAAGCTAATTTACTTTTGTATAGGTCTAAAAACACTTGAGGAAGACAAAAGTTGCGGAACCAGGCTGGTTTTGCTCGTTTTTTGCTATTTCTTTCCTAAGAGAGGGTTAAAATAGCGATAGAAGATGAGATTGCACACAATGGGAGTCCGGTAAGAAAGGAATCCAACGATATGCGAAACTTGGAAGTTGAAGAAGGTCTCGGTCGGCAATTCACAAAAGACGGCAAAATCCCATGGAGAGGGGTCGTTCTCTAGTTTACGTATTTTTTTTTAGTTGGTTTTTAACCACCACCACCTAGGTATAGAAATATTTCAGAAATTAAGGATTTGTATGTGATAGGGGCTTAATAATTCAACTTTGCACATTGCTTGGGCAATGCCCATACTACTTTAATCCTACTTTCAAACAGAGACTCCTAAGTGATTTCACAAAAAGGCTCTGTTTGCCACGTGCTCCATTTTTGGAATAAAATATTTAAGCGAATCCCGAGTTATTACATTGGTATTCGATTTTTATTCCACTTTTTATACCACCACGTAGGGGCTAGGACTGAGTAATACATAGATGATGTTGTCTAAGTATTTTATAGATCGATGGGGTGTTTTCTCATCATGATTTTGATTGCAAGAAAGATTTTTTTACGATATCTCTAAAACGCCAATAACTTCTATCATTAATATAATGAGAAAACAAAATAGCTCTTCTCCAACTTCATTTATGCCATTTTACAGATTCCAAACAGACATTCGAAAAATTTCGTTCAATAGACCCATCCAATATTGAATATATGGATCAATATGCTCAATTGTATCAACAAATATCTATCCCATCGTCACCCACTGATCTTAACGAATCTCCAACTACTTCTTCTTCCTCTCGATCATTGTTCCATTTGAATAAATTGGCTGGAGAATTATTAGAATTAGATGACAAGCTTCCTGAACCATGGGTCTGTCTGGATTTATACCATCAAACAAAATTAGATTTTGAAAAAGTATTAGTATTTGTTGATAAGGCAGTTGCTATCCATCCCAGACATACATTTGCTTACCGGCTTCGATCATGATTCGAATCATCATCATTCGAGAGAAATGCATACCTGAAACATTGAAGAATTGATTTCATTTCCGATTATTTGAACATTTTCAATTTTGAACTCCATTCAAATCCACAGAGTCTAGTTGAAAAAAATTGCTACTAGAGAAGCCTTTCTCATAAGAATCAGAATCATCTACTCAACGATACAATTTTTTTTATTAAGGTATCAATGTGAACACGGAGGAATAAGAGGTTAAATTCCATCCTGCACTTTCTGTTTGTCTGTTTCATTTCCTTTTTTGCATACATCTCCCATCTTTTTGCTAACGTTTCTTTGGCGTGTTAGAATTAATCTAGATTTATAGACTCATGATTGCATTCATCATGTTACAAATTGGTTCAAGTGTATAGAATTTCGATTTTGTCCTTGCTTTAAGTAGCAACAAAGGATAGACCGGTGCAAAAATCAAAAACCATTCTGTGGTGTGCTCAGCCAAATTCCCACTAGGTATAGCAGACAGATGTATCAATCTTTCCGAGGTTCCTGATGTCGGCACTTCTCAGACAATACCGTTTTCATATTTTGATTCGTGCCAAGATATACCTTTGCTTGAAATTTGGTCTTGCATTCAGCATGCTCACATACGTGAAAGGCTGAATTCTGGTTTTTGACGTACAAGATCGATCATATGGTATAGATGTATTGAAGCTGGTTTCTTTACACAGACTCAACAATTTGCATCTTCACCGGGAGCAAAGGCCATGGAATTATTGCCTCAATATATGATGCATGTGTTACATAATGTCTAAGAGAATTAATAGAAATGCAATGTAAGTCTTCTTGGAATGGAAAGCTTATGCGTCCATTCATTCAAACAAATGAAACAACTGTACTCGAATTTATTGACGCAATATAGAGCTGAAAAATAAGATCACACATAAAGATTCATGTATCCAATATGAATCAAAAAATAAGCATCGTTGGTTGAAATAGGAAAATAGACGACCATTCTTTGCTCTAAGAGTAGTTGATATGCTCTCACATATTCAAGGGAGATTAAAATCTTATGTAAAATTTCATGTGCTTTGTTAGTAATATTTACTCCTGTCTTATCTAAGCATTGCAATGATAATCCTTGCCAGAACCATATCAACATTGTTTTTCATGTAAATTTTCATCAGGTAGAGATCATTCTGGATAACTTTGTTTTATGTGTTGAATTCATTGTTTAAGTCAACCCTGAAACCGGGGAAATTAATCGTTAACATTATCTGCTATGATATCCGCTTCAAGCTGGATGTTAAAGAAGATGAAGAACTATTATCTCTATCTAATATAAAAGAGAATAAAATTTGTTCTCCTGTTGATTGACCTTTTCATAAAATCCCTTCACCTTTACAATGGATGTATCACAGCTACTGCTACAGTTGCCCTCAAATCATGGTTCTTGTCATTTGCTTAATTGCAAAGACTTGCAAGGTTTGTGGGTGGAAAATAATTCCTTGAATAAAACTCTGCTTGCAAACGTTGGAATCTTTCTTGATTCGTCGAAGGTATAAAAGAAGTCAAACTGCGCATCTTTTCGTCGGTTATAAGAAATTATATTCTTCAAGGATCATAAATTCGTTTTGAAGATTGAGACCTTTTTACGGTAAAAAGAAAAAGATGTGGCACTTACACTAAAAGAAAATCAAATTGCAAGCAAGATTGCATATTTGCTGAATTCCTATCTTGATTTTCGATCTATTATAAAGGTTTTTTAATTTGTCATCCAATTTTGTCCTTTAATGCCATATGAAACAATCTAGTGTGATAGACTTTCAAATGGACAAACTCAATCGAAGACTCTGAACACTCGGTTAACACAAATAGCACAAAATATTCGTATGGCACTAATATTCAAACCAAAGCTTGAAACAATAATAATTTCGTGTTATCCAGCCTAACAAAATCCAAGGCATGAAAAGGAAACGTTGATCCCGAAATTTAAGAAAAGGTTCAAAAAGTAAAAAAAGGTGAATCTGGATATCAGCAAATCTAACGTAAACTACGCGAGTTGGTAAATTTATTACCATCGTCCCTCTGATGGAAGATAATGGCGCTCTATAAAACTTCTCGTTCTACCACCGAAAGAACATTATTGTAAGTTTCTTCTTATAGAATAATTGGTACAAGAAGTATGGGTAGGAAGAAACGCCGAGATCCCTTTCCAGAGAAATCATTCGATGTATTCAACATTTCGAATAATGTGGAGGTCAAACCACTCTTGAGTGCCGCACAAAATCTAGATGACTGTGATTGCAATTCTCTGGAAATAGGCACTGTTATAGCTTCTCCCAACACCAAGCAAGCAAAAAAAGCATCATCTAGTTCCAAGAAAAAGAAGCGTCGAAAAAAGCAAAAACAAAGATATAAAGAACGAAAACGAGCTCAAATTCAAGTTTTGCTTTCTTGTGCTGAAGTGAATGAAATCAGCGATGTGCAAATGGTGCATCCGGAAAATCTAATAGACGATGACAAAATGGACGAAAATAGAATTGGCGAAGGAGATGACTCTTCTACTTGCACAGACATAGTTAGCAATGTTTCTCTTCAAAATCGAGACATTCACAAAGGGGGCGAAACATTTGAGGCCTTCACAGAAAAAGGTCGTAGACATAATAAACATATATCATTTCGAACAAAATGGAGCGTTCGTAACTCTGATTGTTACAATGACACACTATGGAGGAAGCAAAATGAGTTAAAGTACAACTGGTTGAATGATATGTGCTGGATAGGGAAAGAATTAGGTCGGCAGTTTTTCACACAAGCTAGATCAAAAACAGAATGTCAAACCGAGAAAGAGGAAGAGAAAGAAAAAGATATAAATCATGTTCGACGAGAACAAAGTAGTGAGTGCTCAAATATGCGGTCTACCAAGGATTCTGGGATGATAGAATCAGATGAGAAATATATGGATTCATTAGAAATATGTACTCTCCTAAATACTCGGGCCCCCAAAAGAAAACAAAACATGTTCTCTGTGAATTTGACCGAAGTGAGTGATCATCAGATCTCTTTAGGAGAAGAAATGCATGCACTGTCGATCCAATTACATCAAATAAAAACAAGGCTATGGCCAGCAGCGATTGACTGTGCCAAGGTTATGAATGAAAACAAGCCACCAACAAAAAGAGACCCGTTTACTCCAAAGGACGCTTTTGAAATGAGTAGGCGTGCTTCTAATCCTTTTGAGGAACTTGGAGAAGGTCGAAAGGGTGGACTCAACGATATGTTCATCAACAGATCAGCAATGAAGTTAGTGAATATAGATGCTGTGCTCGGTTTTTCTCTAATTCCTAAATCACCGGATCAATATCTCCAGATTTCAAAAAGATATGATATGGAAGGCTTTCTATCAAATAGTCACCTCATACCTTTTCGATTTGTGGATCTTTGTGGCGCTCCGGGTGGATTCACAGAATATATTCTGGAAAAGTGTTCTAAGCACCAAATCTCTACTCAAGGATGGGGACTTTCACTGATTGGAGAAAACGAAAATGGTCCTGGTCTTGATTGGAAACTTAAGCACCTTGCAATGATGAAAGAAGCAAACTTTCGAGTTTGCGCGGGTGTAGATGGCACCGGTGATATTTTAAACTGGGAAAATGTTGAAGATTTGAAAATGCAAATCACCTTGGACTGTCAGGAAACAAGCTCTGTTGATGACCAAGGTATCAGGAATGCAGATTATGATAGAATAGACTTTACTCTTCAAAACAACCAAGATAGTCCTGACAACAATCGTGTAGATCTGGTCGTAGCAGACGGTGGCTGTCAAGCTCAGAGAGATTCATCCCGACAAGAAGAATTAACTCTAACCATGGTGGTGTCTGAGATTGCAGCTGGGCTCTCAATATTGAAACCAAATGGAAAACTTGTTATTAAAACATTTGGGTTTCAAACTCTTCCTACACGATTCATGCTAAAATTTTTGTTCAACCACTTTGAAAAATTGACAGTTTTAAAACCAATTTTATCTAGACCAGCATCCGCTGAGAGATATTTAGTTTGCTATGGATTCGATGGAGTAGGACAGAACTGGGATGGATTGAGGTGGAGAGATGGTATCATTAATTTGCAAGAGCAGGAATCTTTTAATATGCAAACAAATATGGACAGTACAAAAACGAAAAATAACTTTGTTTTTGACGATTATTTTTCATCATTGGATCGCGATATGCTAGAGCTTAATGTCAAGAGTTGTTTTGGAATATTATCTAATTTGGAGAAAAGTCAAATGAATGCGAACGAGACAGGCTTTACCAGCATGCATATTCCTTCCAAACAACTCTTAGATATGAATATGTATAGAAAAGGATGGAGATTGTGTTCAGAATCATAACAATTCTACATCCGAACTATTTAGCATTGGTTTTTTGAGCATAAAGAATACTTCTTCTCTTTGATTGCCGTCGTTTTATTTTTTTCTTATCAATCATAATTAGATTTTTATTCTCAATGACTGAATGTTGCAACTGGTGATTTGTTTCCGTCTTTCCCTCATTTTTCTCCTCTATTTCCGAATGTGCAAGCTTCTTTAAGTTTAATTGAAAGGCCACCCGCCAATAATTTACGTCTTTGCCATCTATGAAGTACAACTGAAGGTCTTTCTTATGGCATGTAGTACACACTAGCTGAATATGCGGACTATGCTGCTTTGTTTGTATTTGGATATTTTTTTTTGAAAATTCTTTACTTCCCAATTGCTCATAGTTTTTATAAATTGCTTTGTACTCTTTTAAAGTTAGTATTTCTTTGACTCGAGGAGCTCCAAATTTAGGATAGAGAAACAATGAACCATCCACAATCACGCACCAAAACTTACGGAATTTCAGAGTAGGCAAATTAAGAGAGTTATCCCTATCTATTTTGTTCCCCCCTCCCTTTGGCTCGGATTTCAATGGCATAGCCACTATGAGATACCCACACATGTATTTCTTATTGTTCAAAAGTTTGACACGAATTTCTATCTCGCCTCTATATTGCATTTTGATATTACTTCTTCCATATTTGAGTTCCTTTTTCCTATAATTGTCACACCGAAAATCAACTGCGCCCATGTCTACTTGAATATCGGTTCCTTTTGTTGTTTTAGGCATGAACCGCAATTCATCTAATTTTATTCGAAATAGACCTCCTCTTTCCCAAACTTCGCCTCCTTTCTTATCGCCATCATCTATACAATATTTGTTAGATAATGAAAGGTATCCTTGCCCAAGGAACTGGTCTCTTATCTCATCTCTATCAAAAACACTCAAGATTATTTTTGATGTTCCTGGACATCCAGGAACAAGAAATTGTTGATTGAAGAAAGGACATATTGTTCCAAAAACGGGTTCGAAGTCTTTCCTCCATATCTGTTGGTTTTTTTTATTCAAAACTGTTAATATTACATATGGATCTGCTTTGTTGTTTTCCCAATCTGCCTCGCTTAGATTGATGCCTCTGATAACATTAATGAGCATCGGTCGTGGTCTATCTCTTCGTTTACAATAAAACCTTCGTTTTAGCTTCGATGCGCGTAAAATGGCTTGAAAGTGTAAAACTGTATTCTTATTTTTCTTATATTTCTTTGCTTCTGTCCTTGATCGCCAAGTAGCACAAAGTTTAGATGCCATATTTTCTTTACGAATTTCATTTTCTGCGTTCTTCTTCTTCATTTTGTACGCTAATTCGGACATTTTTAGCTCTTGTTCACAATCGAAACATGTCGTCGATTCCACAGGTGTATTCCTTTGTTTTGAATTCAAAACCTTCTCCAAGCATTTTCGATGAATTACAGCAGAACAAAATTTACATTTGATCACATCATTTTTAATTATACCACTGGAACATGAGCCATGGCATTTGAAACAGTAAATACTCCTGTCAGCACAAACTGGCCATTCTTGTGCTTTATTAAATGTAAGTGTCCGGGAAGAATAGGGAGAATAGAAAGTTTCTTTACATTCTTTTGATGTCTTATGCAATTGCATTGATTTGACCATATTTGAGCTACCTCGAGATTCTGAACAGTGGAATTTTGATGTACCTATCACTTTGGTAACGCAATTATCTTTCCGGAATTTCGAAACACGACGCTCGTATTCTTGAACCCATTTTCTATATTCTAGTCCTTCAGACTCTGCACTTTTTCCTAATTCTTTTTCTGTAACAGATTCATTTTTTTGCTTTTCGAAGGATTTATGAGCTAAATTTGACAAAATGAATTTCACTTTGGGCTTCTTCAAAAACATATGAAGCTTGATCTTTGTTTCAATGCAATTCTTTTCTGTTAACCTTGCATTTCTAGGTTGCGCGTTTTTTCGGGTGGTATCATTATCCTCCCAACTCACTGCTTGGTCAGAGAACTTGCAGAATTGATAGCGAGCATGCTGTGACATGAAACGACTTTTAGTGACATTCTGCAATTTTGCAACTCTTGAGAGTGTGGGCAGGTGGTCCCAATAAGACCCCTCTCCATGTTTTTCGATACAAATTGCACTAATCTCCTCATTTTTATACATGATGATTTATTCTTGTTAGTATTTTCATCGTTAACTGAAAAATGAGAGATAAAAAATTGCAGTTTGTCTTAATTCGAGATGCGAAAGACTAGAGAGATATCAAATAATGTATGATTCCCGAAAAAAAAAACTTTTATCTTTCATATGGGCACGCGTTTCTTATATTGTTATGAATATCATCACAGAATAAATTTCTAGATAACTTTTGGAGATGCGAAAGGGTCCATATAGTCCTTTTTTTTGGTTCCTCAACAATTTCTGAAATTTGAAAATTACGTAAGCAATAGAAAAATAGCTCTGCACGCAAAATAAATTGAGGGTGCGGCTTCAGAACATGAAAGCTCAGTTTAGCGGCAGTCGTTATCATGCAATGTTTGCTCATAATTATGGAATCTTTGCACTTTAATGATATCGTGATAGCATTCCAAAGTAATAAAATCTTGCAGGTGTAATTATCCTTGGCAACTTAAACATCCTTCTTCCTCTCCTTGAGTTGGAATTCTTGCCAAGAGATTATTCTCGGATTTATTATCGTGTTTTTCAACAGTATACTGTATCGCATTGACAGCAGGTCGAGTTCTCAGGTAATACATCCCCGTCTAGTTTCAATGAGTTAGATTGATAAGCGACATGTGTGATCAAAGGCAACGTAGAAACTATATCAAAAGATGTTAGACTTACCTTCAGTCCTTTCTTCCAAGCATAAAAATGCATAGCAGTAAGTTTATCCACAGAGGGGTCTGCAATAAAGAGATTCAAACTATGACTCTGATCAATATATTTCCCACGATCTGCAGCCATGTCGATGATATCTTTCATTTTGATTTCCCACACTGTTTTGTACAATTCTTTCAACCGATCTGGTATACAATCTATATTTGCTACAGACCCGGAATCTCGCATCAGTTGATTCCTGACATCTTTGTTCCACAACCCCCGATCTGTCAAGTCTTGCAAAAGATGTGGGTTTGCCATTATGAATTCTCCAGCCTTTACCCGCCTAAGATATAAATTACTAACAAATGGCTCAAAGCATTCGTTTACCCCTAAAATCTGGCTGGTTGATGCTGTAGGCATAGGCGCGACCAATAGAGAATTTCTAAGTCCGTGGAGAGCGATGCGCTTTCGAAGACCTTTCCAATCATAACCGTCTTTTGCTTTTTCACCATACTTTTGATTAATTTGAGGTTTCAATTGGCGATGACTGAAGGTGTCTTCGTCTTTTGCTTCCCAAAGATTGAACTGAAGTTTTCCTTTACTAATGGGACTGCCAGGGTATGTTTCATATGGTCCCTCTCTCTCAGCAAGTTCTACGGATGCTTCCAAAGCTGCATTATATATAGTTTCAAAAATTGCCTCATTGAGTGCTTTAGCTTCCTTTGAAGCAAATGGAAGACCCATTCTGAAAGAAAAAAAGTTGATCATAGATTATATACAAGTTACAATAAGTTGATTAATGATTCATATAAGTAACGTACCTGATGAATGCATCTGCAAGCCCAGACACCCCTATCCCAATTGGTCGATGCCTAGTATTTGATTTTTTCGACCCGTCTGTTGGATATTGGTTGATATCTATGATTTTATTAAGATTACGGGTGAGTATTTTGGCAGTCTTATGAAGAGCCTCATGATCAAAGTAAGTTAACCTTCCTGATGACGAAGATGGATTGATAGAACCATAAGGCCCACGTGATGATTGAACAAATTTTGGTAAACAACTACCAAAGAATAATTACATTTTAATTTGGTCAGTTTGATGCATTTCTGTGTTCAATATTAGTCTGATGCACTTACATGCTACCTAGATTGCAGACAGCCACTTCTTCTTCATCTGTGTACTGCACAATCTCAGTGCATAGATTACTGCATTGGATTGTACCCAAATTCTTTTGATTAGATTTTTTATTGCAAGCATCCTTATACAGAAGATATGGTGTACCTGTTTCGATCTGAGCATCTAATATGGAACCCCAGAGCTCTCGAGCCCGTACGGTTCGAACAACTTTCCCCTCTTTTTCATATTTCTCGTAGAGTTTTTCGAACTCTTCTCCATGAGTCTGATGCAGGCCTGGACACTGATGCGGGCACATGAGAGACCACATTTCATCATTTTCAACTCTCTTCATGAATAAATCTGGAACCCATAATCCGTAAAATAGATCGCGGGCTCGTTGTTCTTCTTTTCCATGATTTTTCTTTAAGTTGAGCACATCAAAAATATCTTAACAGAAACGAAAATCTCATGAGAAAAAAAGTAATTGAAAATAAATTTGACATAGATTTCTTTCTTACCAGCGTGCCATGGTTCGATGTAAACTGCAAAAGCACCTGGTCTTTTACCCCCTCCCTGATCAACATATCTTGACGTAACATCAAATACACGAAGCATGGGAACTAACCCATTTGATACACCTCGTGTACCTTTAATATATGTCCCTCGAGCACGAATATTATGTACAGAAAGTCCTATCCCTCCTGCAGCCTATTTGGATTTTCGTCATGTTCAAAAATTAGACTTGACCCTGTAAAAATGTATGAAAAAGTATATCCATAAGAGCTCACCTTGGATATTACTGCACACCGTTTGAGAGTGTCATATATCCCATTAATTGAATCGTCTGACATTTGCACAAGGAAACACGATGACAGTTGAGGATGAGTTGTTCCAGCGTGAAACAACGTAGGCGAAGCATGAGTGAATTGGCCTCTTGACATCATATCATATGTTTCAAAAGCTGCCTGCAACTTTTCATTTTCTTCTTCTTCAGTCATATTATTTGCATTGTCTTCGTGACAGCAATGAATGCCTAGAGCTACTCGCATCAGCATATACTGTGGCCTCTCAACCATTGTACCATCATCTGTTTTCAATAAGTATGATCTTTCAAGGGTTTTAAAACCGAAATAAGTCATTTCCATATCCCTGCTATGAACAATATGACAGTCGATTTCAGCTCCTCTCTTTTCAACAATTTTTGCAATTTGAGGATTGATAAAGCCTTTTCCATTGCCATACAATTTTTTGATGCTATAAGAAAATGATGGATTTGTAATTTTATGATTATTTGAAGCACATATTCTAGCGGCCAAACGAGCATAGTCTGGATGCTGGGTCGATAATGAAGCTGCTGTTTCAGCAGCTAGTGTGTCTATTTCTGATGTTGACACATTTGGATAGGTTCCCAACATAATTTTATCGGTAAGTTTTTCGATATCTATGTATCGGGTATCAAGATTATGGGAGATATTTTGTAGGCGATTAAATATCTTACACAAAAATAAACAAAAGAAGCGTAAGATTTTGACATTTGCAAAGAATGGCAAACAATAATTTTCAATGATATTGAATGTTAGCACAGAAACAAGGACCACTACCTCTCAATATGTAAATAAGAGTTGGTCAGACAATTTTGTGCACCAGAGAAGGATTCCACGAAAGACACATTCCTACCGGGCACGAACTTGGAAAAGAAACTAGCCGCACAGTAGGCAGTCTCGACGCGTACTTTTATCTCCGTTCTAAGTTGTTTTTCCAGATGAATCGGCTTTATATAACGAACGGGGATATCGTTGTAAAAATTTGACATGACTCTGGGCATTTCACTTGAAGTTAATCCATCCACATTTGCAAACAATAAAATAGAACAGGTAGACCTACAGATAAAAAATACAAAAAGAAAAGGGATCCATACCTTGGCTCTATCAACGACCTCTAGACTCCCATCCCGTTTTGTAGCATGAATTTCATAGTCAGATGTGAAAAATTCGTTTGTCCCGTGTTCCAAGTCTACGTCAGTAGAATTCGATATAGACCCGTTGTCAAGTGCAATGGCAGCGTCACTTGTCTCTTTCTTGTTAAGGATATTGAGTTTTGCTTCACCAGTAGAGATTGACCCCCCACGAGGCGCATATGCATTGAAAATATTTTTGGCTCTAGATCCAATCCAATTAACGCACATGACTTCATTCAATAGAAAAATAAAGCAAAATATAATGTAAGAGATTTGCGTTTTTGAAGATTTGGATCGTTGAATCTTTTGGGACCCATCGCTGGTCAATCTTTCTGATGCTGTTGATGAACTTAGAGCTTGCATTATGCAGGGTGTATGATTTGTCAAGTGATTATATTCAAAAACCAGTACAGGCAGACCACTTTTGACTATCTCTCTCTCTCTAGAGAAACACAATGATTTTTATGATAAAATGAGTCCTTCACATCATAAAAAATTGTGTAGACAAATACCGCAGAAGTGTATCTTTTCATTTGACACCTTTCATTCCAACATTCAAATTATTAAGAACCAAAATGTATGGTCAGCTTAATAAGGATATAGAGTATGAGTCACGTACAATAATACATATAATCACGTAGAAAAAAATAAAAAATGCAAGAATATTTTTTTCTTTCTTGGATGGTCAAACATGGAAAAGTGAACTGCAACATTACAATTTTTTTTTATAAAAGCAAAGAAAGAAGGAAAAGGGAATGGGTTTAAGTGATACATTAATGTTGAAAAAAATCAAAGAGAAAATTTATGCTAACATTTTTTAACAAGCTTGCTTAATTAAATGTTGCGATTACTTGAATTTCTCACAACCAATACGGAGCCACCTTTGAATGTTGATATTGTTTGTTTGTCTTGAATGAATTACTTTGTCTTTTGTGAAATCAAATTTTTGCTCCTTTTTTCACAAAGATTGATCTTGAACTTTTGATAACGCTTCAAAGATAGTAAGTATAGATGACCAAGAATTCTCTTAAGATTTCAATTAATTGGTATTGAAGTATTTTGAAATTGATAAGTTGTCAAGAAAGCAAATAATTGCTGATTTTTTTGTATCATAAAATGTAAACAAATTTTAAAAGCTTCTGAAATTACTTTGCATGAGAACAATCAATATTCTCATTCTTTGTTTTGAGAGTGAAGAATTGATATTTATGAGAGCATTTTTTATATCAATATTGTTATTCATTTAGATTTTGTATTGTTAGAGAATCTATCTTTTTGACCAAATAAATGAGGTCAAAACTTGAGATAGCTGAAAGTCAACTCTCTGCTGCTGCTGGATTAAAGTCCATGGTTATTTCGAGCACAAAAATGATCGTACTGACGCACTTAGGTGGTTCTTGGTTTGCTTTCTTTAGGAATAAATCCCGTTTGAATCTTTATGAACGTACTACATTTTCATATATCACGTACGTACTTCATATTTGTATTATGAAAATGATTGTTTGTGAAATTAGAATTCTGCCTTTTTTGACTGGCTTAGAAGAGGTACATATCAATATGCAACCCTACATGAGAAAAATCAATTGTGAGCGTCAACTCAGCGATTTTTGTCCGTCCCCTCATTTAGGTAGTCTACATATCTACTCAGCGTAGAAAAGAATTGTTTGAAACATCACCGAAGTCTTCTAACACGTACACGTTCCATTCTACAACAATAAGCACCATGATGAAGTCTGCTCTTGTCGCCCTCCTTGTTGCCATCATCGCCGTTTCCGCTTCTGCCTTCGGTGTTGGGACTCCTTTGAACACTGCTTCCAGACAGGTGAGACTTATGTGAAAGCTCATGAAAACGAATGGTGCACGAAACCGATCAAGCTCAGAAAATAACATAAAATAGAGTACCTAACACATCACTTTCTTTGTCTACATCAAATCTGGTAACTTGTAAAGGCTCCTGCTTACACCAGAACCGGTGCTTCTTCAATGGAAATGCGTGCCCGCGTTTGTGATCTCTTGGGAAAGAAACCTAATCGTCAAGCACGTGTAGTCACATTCTCTCACAAACGTAACAAAAAGGTTCAACATGTTAATCTTCAATGGAAGAGATACTTCTCTGAAGATTTAGGACGTAATGTAAGGATGCGTCTCTCAACCAAAGGAATGAAAACTGTTGTCAAATACGGATCCATCGATGCCGCTGCTGCCAAGCTCGGTGTTGACATTGCTAAGTACTAAAACGATAGCATGACGGCAGCAAATCGTGGAATTGGATAAACTAATCAAGCTTTAATCATTTGAGCGAAGATTGGCCTTGCCTCTCAACTGTTATGAAGTGTGTCTTTACTCGTCTTTTGAAACAAAATAGGAATAAGAGATAATTGGGGAGTCTAATTTTTATACCTCAGACAGAATTTATATCGTATACATGCCTATGAGCACAAACGTGCTCAAGACATTATAACTGGAAGTTTTTACCAATATTTCAATATCCCACTTTTATTAAAAGAAACGAATACAGTAATACTTTCCATATTTAATTATTTTCGTGCTATATCGTGTCATTCTAATTGTCCTGGTATACAGCTGACTTCTAGTTCTTCATTATTATCTTGAGAACGCGGCAAAGCATTTACGTCTTAAACTTGGTTTAAAAACAGTTTGGAAATTCAAGACTTAAAGGGATTCATAAACATAGTGTAGAATATGAATCTATCCCTTCTTTTTACTTCGCTAGTCAAAGGAGTTGAGCTATCAGAACCAACTAAATCAGCATTAGTATGGAGGGAAAGTACGGATAACAATTTAATAGATTTCATTTACTGTTTCTTTATTTATAGTCTCGAGTCAAATCATTTATGCTGACTGAAGAAAGAAAAAAGACTCCATATATGATTTCGAGCCATGATGAGGTCTACAAGAAACATATTTCGCGAGTAAAGACTTAAGGGGCCACTCATGAAACAACTACTTTCTTACATGAGAAACAGGCCATCAATTATTTGAAGCAATCACAACTAAACCTTTCTAGACATTTGTACTTTTTTTAAATCATTCAGAAAATGAATCACTTCCACACAAAATGTCTTCACGTGTGGGTATACCGTAGGTGTCAATATGACTAAGCTCTGACTGAACAAAAGCTTTGTCACATTGAGACCAAAATCTTAGCTTTTGGAGTATTTTCCAATACATTTTGAAATAGAATCTTGTCGAAGATTATTTACACATTCAACGTCAAGATAATATTTCCTTCTGTTCCAACGAACTAACCCTTCACCATACTGTAATTATCACAGTGTTATGGATTGAAAATAGAGCGGCTCAAACATATTTATTATGTCAAATTATTCTTGACAGATTAGGCTTGCAAAATACCTCTAACTTGCGCACTTGCCCATGCAACTGTTTGCATGATGCTTTCGTCTCCTGTACTTTGTCCCGCCATAAGAAGGGTTTGCACATATGGTTTTGCCAAGGAATCTCTTGCACGTACACCCAGGGAACTTGCAACGTCGCTGAGGAAAATAAAATGCCGTGTGAGATAATAATTCACACAATCCTTTCAATGAGGACTTGATAAGATGAAACTTACCCTAGACAACCGACGGCTTTTCCAAGAACACTTTCGTCCATATTGGGGTCACCAGATAGCATTTCCAAGAAAGCCAAAATATTCTCTACGTAAGGTACAAGAACTTCAGATCGCCCACCGTCTTTTAAACCTTGAAGAATTCCAGTATAAGCTTCTAATATCCCATCTCTTAAGCAGTCAACATATTCGATGAGTTCATCGTCATCAGGGGGAGCTTGAATCTGACTTGCTTGATAAAGCATCATCAATGATACTTGTAAATAGGGTTCAAACGCCCCACTAATTGCTAAAGCAATATCTCCAAAACAGGATAGAACAGGGGGTTTCACATTTCGATGTAATGAGGAATTTTGTAATGATTGCATTAGAGCAGTCATAATTTCATTACAATGTGGCTGAACCTTAGATTCAATAGCTCGACAAATGTCACCAACCAAACCAACAGCTACACGACAAACTTGATATGACTCAAAATTCTGGATGCCAACCATTAGGTATGGCTGCAGAGCAGCAATATATTTCTAAAAAAAGGCACGAAAAAAGTGAGGTTAGGAATTTAGCAAGACTAAAGCAGGCAAATAGTGTAAGGGAACTTACTACAAAGTCTTCCGCTACAAGGTCCACTATAGAACCGATCGCCAAAAACGCTTCCTCATGTGCACTAGAATTCTTTTCATCCAAAACTTGTAAGAATCCTTTCATAATAGAATCTGCGTAAGGGGCAATATCCTCTTTGGTTATCTTTATACTAATTACTTGGATTACTCCACACAATAATCCTTGCAAGCCTTCCTTTGTTTCTTTATCATCATTTGTGAGAACTTGCATTGAAAAAGATGTATTGAGTCGTTCAACAATGACTGGTAAGAGTTGTAACAAGATTTGCTTGCAATCTGGGGCACTATTTTGAATTAATACGGTTATAGCTTCAAAGGCAGCAGCCCGTAAGTTGGATTCGTCACATCCTTCCCTATCAGTAACTTGTAATAAAGTTTGTAGCAAAGTAGCCATGTATTGTGATAGAGCGTTGGTGCCGTTCACTCTTGCTGATTCATCGCCTTCAAACGCTGCCGCAAGATTGTGCAATGCAAAGCATGCCTGTGCAGCAACACGTGGTGTTTCTTTCATCAGAATGCCCCCTAGTGTTGTCACAAGGGTAGGAAATGTCTCAGTAGGAATTGACCGAACATGTAGATCACATATTCTACCAATGGTCCAAGCGGACGAATCCTTTACCATCGGGTGAGGATCATTTAAAGCTGCAAGTAAAACAGGAATACTTTGGTTGACGTAAGGTCCAATTGCTTCTGCACTTGGTCCATCCAAAATAGTAGAGAACGCCATGGTTGCTGCTTCTCTCAGTCTCCAATTTTCACTTTTAATATTAGCCTGAACGAATGGCATGATTGCAGGTACAACCAAGTCTTCTATTGTATTAGCTACTAGAGTCAAACAGGTTCCGGCAGCCATGCTTAAATTCCATGTATCCTCATCTGCATCTTCATCCTGCTTTGCCATCACTTCAGTGAGCATAGAAGCTAAGTGTTCCAAGGCACCTGCTATATAGCGCATACATTCACGATCCGCAGGAACAGCTTCTCCTCTGTCTTTGTAGTCTGCAGCTTCATCCAACAGTTCGATTTCTTCTTCAGCGATGGTACTCCAGAATTCAAGGGCTTGGAGAGCAACTTGTTCTTCATCTTTTTTAATAGTTTCGAATGTAATTTGGAAAAGAGTGGGCATGTAATCTCGTAATTTATTGTAGTATTGATAAGCAATATTCACAATACATTCATAGGCTGCTGCGCGAACTCTAGCATCTGGAGAAGTAGTAGCTTCACATATAGCTTGCATGATCATATTACGTTCAGCTGCATTTTCCATGTTCCCGGCAGTGAAAATAATTGAGTTTCGAAGTGCAATAGCTGCAGCGAGTCGAATATCATGGGGGCGATCCTTATGAATCCCTGTAACGATAGTGGTTAACATTTTATCAGTTATACTTTGCTCAATATCTGATCCTACCGCAAGACGTTCACATGTAAAACCAAGACATTCCAATGCTGATACTTTCATTCCATCTGGAGATTCAGCTGCATTTACAACTTCTGTAAGTGCCGGTAAGAATTCTTGCCATTCATTAAATGGTAGTTCAATTGATGCCACTTCAGACGAAGCTTGCGCTGCTGTGTGCCTCGCAATACTTTCAGCAGATCGAAGTGCCTGGATTAGGAGCGCTTTGATAGGCAATCGAGTTTCGGCAGGAAGAGCTTTCCATCTATTTATTTTTACCTCGTGTGCCTCTGTTTCTTTAGCAAACAGAAGGTTTTTAATATGCAAACCTGCAAGTTGACGAGCAGTGATATCTTTCCCTTCAGTTGCTAATTCTGTAGAAAGCGCATGTATAAATCCTGGAAAGTTGCTGCTTTCGGCTTGCACAAGAAACTGTTCAGCGGCGTTTCTCACAGAGGGATCTAAACATAAATTTACATAAATGATGAAGTTAGTGATTTTTTTACGAATTAAAAGTCAAACTCGAGTCCAAAACAAAATTGCGAAGAGAAAATTCAATGGAGGACTTGAAAACATCATTGCCTGCACTCTTTCAATCCCGAAAAAGAATTCTCAAATAAGAAAACCTGCATTTCATCGGCTGATGGAACTACATGATTTACTGTCTCCACTATTTTGTGTGCAAAAAGGTTAAAGCGCAAGGGACTGGGATAATTTTCACATACCTGGGTTTTGGCATGCAATAAGTGTTGCTGAAAGATCTGTCATTGTAAGATTTCAGGATTGGGATTGCGGTTATGATCTTTTCCCGCTGATATTGAGCAACTTTCCAGGTGAGCTATCTGCTTTGTAAGCAAAGTTTTGAACTGTCAAATGTAGATATCTTGGTATGAATTTGCGTAGAATGTAATATGTTTGCACCACTTTTCCTTCAAACAAACTTTGATGCTCAATGATGTATAAATTTCTTAGGGAAAAGGAAAGATTCAAAATGTTTGCGGTTAACATCAATTAGAAACATAAAATTGGTATTGATAAAGGTGATATAGGGCTATCCAGTTCAAAGAGTGCAATCAGAGCAATAGCCGTTAAATTCGAAGGGTTTATTATGAATTTACCAAATCCTTCGTACTGAAGCACATATGCCACATCATCTATTCTCATTCTTCAGATTTGGATGTCAAATTATCTAACATCCTATTCGCGGTTACATTACATCCTAATAGATGCCTTTTTATTAAAAACTTCGTTCTGTAATGAATAAGAAGTATACCATACATTTCTGCTAACGAATATATCCAAATAGGAAGTATTTTCGCTTTTAAATACATTTGATAATGTTCGTGGAATATAAAAGATTCTAAATGAATTATGATAATTAGAGTATTGTATGAAATAGATACAAAATATTGTAAAAAGGCTGTGAGTCCATGAATTACGTAAAAAAATTCGATTACCATTTACTAGTCTCTATTCTGATTTTTCTTCTAAGTAGAATTTGTTTTTAAGTAAAACACAAAATGTTTAAAATTCAATCTATCTAAATATTTCTCAATATTGGATCGACCATAAGTAACTTGGATAAAAATAATTTATTTAGAATAATTGACTAAATTGAAACGTAAACTTTACAATGGGACGTACGGCCTTGAATTGATTCGTCTTTTTAATGGTTAATATTAACATACGATAGGGTTCCTTAGGCTCTTAGTAAAGGAAAAGGATCTAACATTTGTGTTTAGAAGACTCAGGTAAGATGAAAGATGGCTTGCCTTGTTGCTCAGCCGCAACCACAGCCGCAACCACAGCCACAGCCACAGGTCGCCTCCAGTAACACATGTCAACATGAGGAGCGTTGATTCAACACTGCTGTAAATGCGATGATAAAATCCGAGATTTATTTATTTCCGCACCGTCCAATAGGCTGTTCCTGTATTATAACAAAGTGGTAGAACTGATATCGTTATTTTGTGTGTTATTGGAAAGCTCACCACGTTATTGCATACCTTCACTATAGAATCGGTTGTAGGGGTAAGTAAAAGTAAAAGAATAGAAAATGGCAGGACCAACACCTTTAATGAAAAAAGCCGTTGTGAAGAAGCGCACGAAGAAGTTCGCCCGTCACCAAGCGGACCTCTTCATGCGTATCCGTGATTCCTCATGGCGCAAACCTAAAGGTATTGATGGACGTGTTCGTCGTCGATTCAAGGGACAAGTTCCCATGCCAAGTATTGGATACGGAAGTGATAAGAAAACACGTAATGTACACCCCAATGGATTCAAGAGTGTTGTTGTATCCAATGTTGCTGAATTGGAAATGTTGATGATGCACAACCGTACTTATGCCGCTACTGTTAAGCACTCTGTATCATCTAGGGTTAGGAGAGAAATTATTGCTAGGGCTGAACAACTCGCCATTAGGGTAACAAACGCCGCTGCTAAGTTGCGGGCCGAGGAGGATGCTTAAGCAAATAAACAAATCCATTAATCTAGATATGTGTAATATACCTGTTTTTTTATAAATCTTTGCACGAATTTGATAAGTTGATAATCTTATTGGTTGGGAATAGATTTTTTAACAATAGTGCAAGAATATGAATGACGACTATACGTGAGACCTTCTTGAATTAACGAACAAAAGAGGAAAGTGAAACAAATTGGTTTACTAGTTTCACTTTTGTGACTACGAATAAAGTTATTATAAAATTGTTTCATCTTTCGTTCCTTCCCATGAGACTGGAGAACTTTAACTGATCTTTTTTATTTTCTTTTGACTCAACGAAAAAATAAATCTTTATACTCCTAGAATCTATAAAGTACTGAAGTTATATCCAAAAACGAATTTATGATCGTAATAAAATCATATGGAAACATAATCATGTTGACCATTCACTACAGTGCATGAGATATGTCAAAGTCCTGTTGACACTTTTTAAGAAGAAAAATTCAATCATTCTTCGCCATAATTTTATGAATTGTTTGACTAAACTCACGAAAAAAAAAAAACGAATTGTTTTGGCAATTTTGTTTCCACGCGGAAGAAGCAAGAGATTGAGTGCTCGTACAAACCACTGCTTTGTCGAAGCCTCTCGGATATGCTTGAACCTTCGAGATACCAGACGTACGTGGTTTTCTAACACTTATTGAATTATGATATTTTCATGTTATTCATTATTTCTTGAAGTCTTCATTCTATCAGTCCTTGACAACCCACCTTCAACATACAACCCAGAATCTAAACACGTTTTGGACGGATCACGAAAACAATGCCAAAGCAGCTCCAACTGAATAGTTTCACGAGAAAAGCAGTTTGGCTATTTTTATCAATCAATGCTCTCTTCGACTATGCAACATCACTTAATATCCCAAGCCCTTTACATAACTTGATAACGCCTTCTAATAATGTCCACATTACCCTCCAAATGTCATCCGATGATGGATTCGGTAGCGACGATCTAGCGAAACTTCGTAATAAACGTAAAGAAATTCTAGCAAAGAAACAGGCTCCCTCTAGCCCTGCTACACCTCCTGAGTCAATAATCCCGAACACTACAACCGAAGGAGCTGATATTAGTTCACTTCCAAAGTTGGAACGTCCAGATATTATGAAAAGCCGTGTTGCTGCCAAAGAAGCTGCCGCTGCTGCAATGTCAGCAAAGGAAGAGGCGAAAAAGAATGTTGATAATGCTAGCAATAAACCCACTCCAGTGGCAGGATTGGGTATTGATTACATGGCTGACTATGAAGATGAAAATGAATTGCATATTCCTAATCGTATTGGATTCGCAACGGATTCTTGGGGAGATGAAAGTAAAGGATTTGTCCCAAAAACTAAAAAAAAATTAAAGAAGAAGCAAATCACAGCAGGAAAATTTCTTCCTGGCGATTTACAGGTAAGCCACGACAAGTCATCATAATTATGAAAGCCATCATCTTTTCTGAATACAAAAAAATCAAAAATCTCATTTGAATTCAATTCAATGCAATGACAATGCATGCATTTTTGCACCTTAATTCTATAATAATAGGTGGCCTATAATACTCTTGTAAGCGGTGGAATTCGATTTGTTGACACTTCCGAAGCCTTTGGCACAACTTTACATTCCAAAGGACTTTCGGCCGAAACACTAGTTGGTCAATTTACTGAAGAATATACACTCACCACTGACACTCCATTAATCGGAACAACTTTTGCAAATCCTTACACCCTTTTTGCTGCCAGTAAAGGTAACAGTGGTATTCGCTTAGGATCAGGTGGAGTATTGGGTGCTCTGGAAAAAAGTTGTCAAAGGCTTGAAACTAGTAATATTGAATTGTATCAAATTGAAAACGTTGGGTTGCTGGGAGGATACGTCGGTGGAAAAGGTGCTTTAGCATCTGGTTTGGCATTGACAATTGAAAGAGGATACTGCAATCATGTGGGTGTGAAAAATGTTGGAGCAAGATCTTTGAAAGGATTCCAAAAAATGATGGAGAAGAGAGGCGCAAGCGTATCTACCAATCAGGTGAATACTTTTTTCTTTGGAGCTTTCCCAGTGGAAAACCCAATATTTTATTTTGCAATCTAACACTTTTTCTACCATTATTTTGTCTATTTCGCATCATAGTTTGAATTTAGTCTCACTAATCGTAAAGCTTTCAAAAATGGTACTATTCAAGCATGTAAAAACTTAGGAATCACTCCAATTGCATACAATCCTCTTGGCGATGGACTAGCCAGTGGACAATTCACTGCTAATAATCCCACCGGTGGACAAGTTGGCGGAGAAATGAAATTCAGCTTCAAAAAAGTTCTTGAACCACTCATTCCACTTCACGATGCACAGATCCGCGTTGCAACTAAGGTTAAGGAACGTTTAAAGCAGGAATTTCGTGATGAACAAAATAGAAGGTCTAGAAAATATCAAAATCCTATGGAAGGAAATGGTAATCGGGATGTTACACCTTTACAAGTTGCCATCAATTATGTCGTAGCCAAAGGTGCAGTTCCTGTGCCTATTATAAAGAACAACCAAGAAGCAGAGGAATTGCTCGGTTGTCTTGGTTGGGAGTTAAATGCTGAAGAAGTAGGAATTTTGGATAGTGCTGCTGACCTTTGTCGTCGTTAAGCTTCAAGGTGCAAATTAAAATGAAAAATAATTTCTTAGTTCTGACAATAAAAAAATTTCTAGAGAGGAGAGCAATTGACTTTCACGCTACATTCCAAGCATAAATTAGGGTTAATTTTATGGTGAAGTTTCTTATATTTAGCGTACGGTTTATTTATATGCATCGGCTTTCTATTATGATATTATCTCAAGATTCCCATCTCTAATTCTTACAATCTGGCCCTCACATTGATCTTTAATTTTGGGACATTCATATCTTCCATTTTGTGAAATTTGATGCTTATCTCCCCTGCAATAATCATTCCCAATTTCACGTATCCATCGTCCAAGTAATGAATCCAAAGCTAGAAACATTCCATCACATGTGACTCGGATATTTTCGTCCGGCGTATGACCCACACCTAATCTCTCTATAGTTCCATCCATATTATGTAGCATACCATGTAGTTCAGAGCATGCGTTTGGTTTGTGGTTTCCACGATGAGTTACCATTTCTTCAATTAATCTCCCTTCTTTTGTATTGATTAAAAATGGCACCAGCTTTTCGTCTGTGGCATGTGCATGAAAAAGATCATTTAAGAATTTTACGTTGGATTCGGTGATTGACAATGCTGTATCTGTTTCATGAGAATCATTTTTTATAGCATCTCCTTTCAAGTATTGAGCAACATTTAGATTTATTCCACCATGAACAAACAGCATCGAACCTTGATAATTTTTATTGAAGGTATAAAAATGCATAATTGGCCGAGTTTCAAGCCATGAACCTAATTCTGTACCTGTCCGGTATGCATTTAAATAATTCTCTTGAAAGAACTTTAGCCGGTCAGAAACTATTGCTTTCCATTCAGGAGGTTGGATAAGTTGAGTGATTGAGTTAGGTCCTTCAGGAGTATGCATCACATGTTGGTATAGATTATATGAATAAACTTCCATGCTTGCATTGTACAGTGCTTCTACTACCAATTCATCCAATTGCTCAGTCATGATACTATCTTCTGTTTCATCAATATTTTTTTCCATTTCGTCCTTTGGAGGCAAATAATGAAGGTATTCTGCGGGATGAACAGTTGCATATGGTAATTGAAAGTATCCTGCGGTGCCCCAGGTCTTATAACGGCTGTCTCGATCTTTCAATAGCTCTACTTCATGATTGCCTAATATAGCCGTTACTTTATCTGGAAATCGATCTGTCAATGCTTTTACAAACTCAAGAGTTGGTCTTGAGTGAGGACCCTTGTCAACGTAATCTCCCAGAAAGAGCAATGACGCATCATCATTATTATCTGGTTCCCATTTCCAATCGGAGGGTGGTGAGCTGAGAAGGTTGGGAATGAGTTTTGTTTTATGAACCCAGTGCTTCGCGCATTGGACGTCTCCGTGAAGATCGCCTATTACGTAAAGCGTTTGAGTAGGTGATTCATCTTTGTTCCTTTGTGTACCAGGCTTGAAGTTGCCTCGTTTGTTTTGTATGAAAGCGATGATCGTAATAACCACCGAAGATGTTATTGCGACCCAACCTAAGGCAACCATCGAACCGTTACAACTATAGATTGTGTCTACGTAGGATGTGGACCGTACAAAATAATCAAGGTATTAAATATGCTGCTGTCAAATTGAAATTTACTCAGTCCTGCATGACTGTAATTTATCCAAGCCAATCCATTCCATATAGTTAGTACCATGAAGCAGTCCATAAACGATTGAATGATAGATTACATTGCTATTGATAATATTTCAATCCTAATAGATGTGAACTAATTCCAAAAATAATAACTTTCAACTGCAAGTTTCACGACGTGCAATCGAAATTGACGAAGAATCTTGAATAATTTTTCTTGTTTTCAGAGTGGGATAATTTCAAATAAAAATCTCTATTGATGTGTCACTCAATTTTTTAGTACTGTTCTCAATGAAGTAACGCATTTGATGTTGCTATAAGTTTCACACCATCTATCTTCTGATCAGTTAAATTTTCATTGGGGTATAAAAAACTACACACTAACTGAAATAATTCTTCATCCAAAGTACTCCAAAAATGTTCCCAAAATTCAGTATCCAACGAGTTTCCTATATGCATCCAGTCATTTTTATATTTCATCAATTTCCAGAAGGGAATACTCATTGAAACAGTCCCACCCGCGATAATGACAGGTATCAACCAAGGTTGAGCTGCTAATAAGGATATTTGGGTAGTCCCACCCAACCATCCCCAAACTCCTACAGATGGTACTGTGACTGTCTGTGCAGCCGCTAAAGAACCCAAACCAATGGACGCCGTAGCACCTGTAGCACCTGCTATGTGCAATGCTGCAGATGCCTGAACTGTAGCCCAGATTCCTACTTTACACCAAACTGCCATGCATTCACAATTGGATTTAAATACATGATAAGGTGGTACCAAATGCCCGTTGACAATTATAAAATGAGCTCTAGAAACAACTAAATGACAGTGGTCAGATTTAGCTGATGTCGCCGTTCCTGGAAAGATCGATTTGACTCGTTGTGGAAGGGTTGCACCATAAATGACTCTTTTCCACTTTTTCGTCTCGTCCTTTGCTATTGTCGTTATTTGCATTATATTTTCAGTTTGTCTAATTTCATCTTCGTTTTGATTTCCATTAGAATCATTAGTAGGAGGCGCCGAGGATAAATTCCTTCTGATGGAACCAATTCCTTTCATCAGAGAAAATGACCCTTCACTAGTGTTCTCTTCATGAGAAAAATCGGCAATCGTTACGATATCATCTTCGGTTTTCAACACAATTGCGTGGTGCTGAAGCACTGATATGCCTCTAATAGAAGTGTAGATATGGTCTCCGATTTCAAATTTCTTCATCTGTGTTCACGATTTTTCTTAATTTTCTTTTCTGACATTCCATTTGCAGAGCCAAAGTCATTCTTTTGTTTCGATATGTAATATTACGTGACAGCATGATATCGTACGTATAGTAAAGATAATAATAAAGATCACAATTTTCGAATATCAACGTTTACTTTCGTTTTATGCTTTCGCTTTTGTTTTAGACAATGGCGTGTAATAACTTTCAAAGTGTATCAGACCCAGGATCTCTAAAAGCTAAGAAAATAATAGACTCTTGAGCTCATTAGAGCGAAAGAATGTATGATAAGAAATGATATATTTTGTTAGTAATTGAATGTTTGCTGAAGGAGGAGCAATCAAAATATACCGAGACAAAACTGTAACTTTGTCTGCTCATTGTTGGAAAACTATAAGCTTCCTTTGAACCAAAATACGATCCCATTAACCAACATGAGATACCGTTCGAAAACCCTTTTTAATTCTTCATCAACTGCATTAGCAGTAGGGTGGTAGAGCAAAGTGTCGCCTTGATCAAGCGATAAGTGCATTGTGTTGGCAGTGCTTGAGACAGGTCAGTTAATTACTGAGAGTAAACCTACTTAAGTAAAGCGGGCTTATCTTTAATGTAATTATAGTTTAGAACATAGACCTGATAGTTCACCCCATTTAGAGACAATTTGCTAAATGTGAACTCAATTAAACGGAACTTTGGAAAACAACACGTCGACATCTTGACAAGATGTATAGACAAGAATTTTATGAACCGACTTAACTAAAACTGTTCTATTTAGCTATGAACAGCTGTTTATTTTGTGACATGTGCTCACCCTTTTAGTTTAAACTGATTCGAAGCTCACACAAAACTGAGAATCATGGCTGCGGAACGTGCATTTCGAAATTACCTCATCCAACAGCTTAAAGCCGATGGAGCGTCGGCTGAAGCAATTATCCTGTCAGGATTGGATGACTTCAGCTCGTTTGAAGACTATGAAGAAGGCAATGTACATAACCTTTGTACAACAATCCGAAAACCAGGACTTGCTGTAATTATCGAGGATGAAGGAGGTGCTGAGAGGGAGATCCCAGATCCAGAAGTAGCAATCTCTCCAACCTGTGAGATTCGACTACAATTAGCTGTGTATACTGCACAATATTATAAAATTATAATCAGGTCAGTTGATGCTTTGAGCATGGAATGGAATGGAATCAAACATTTCCATTCACTCAAAACCATCATCAAAAACCACATGGATCCATTGGCATTCACTGAAATCTCTCGCAAGATTACTATCATGAAAGCAATCGAGATAGTGGAAGAGCACCTCCGTGGTATTCTTGGTGTGGAGAACATTCTCCTTGCCTATGTAATTCGTGAGAGTATCACGCCTGTAATCTCTCTTGCCCAGAACGCACTTCGCCCTGAACTACCATACAGGACAACATATAGTAGTTTCTTTGATGAAATGATTAGATGCGCATCACATGACAATATTGCATATTCAGAAGACAACGCTGCCGTTATGAATACACTTGTTCATGTTTTGAAAGGGGCATCATTTGAAGAATCCTTGGCCCCTTTCTAGCGCAAGCGCGATGGTAGGAATGCTTTTTTTGCTCTGTTCCAACAAATCGGTGGGAAAATATTTTGGAAAAAGCAGACAAAATTGTTTCGCATCGTGTTTGGAATGGAAGATCCAATAGATACTCCCTCCATACACACGTAAACAACCATCGTGAAGCGCAAAATAATATGTTGCGTGCAGCTGAAAATATCCCTTTTGAAGTCCCTAATGAAGGAACAAGGGTGCGGAAACTTCTGCATAGTCTACAGTGCAGTGATCAACTAGCCATCTCTGCTAAAACTTCCATTTTAGCTAATCCCACTATGAAGAATGACTTTGAGAAATTGGCAAATTTTCTGTTAATTGCAGTCCCCTCATTCAAGCCACAGAATGAGAACCATCGTGTCTCTGGTATGGAAACTTTTAAGCCTACTTCACACAATGGAAGTACTGGCGTCGAACTCCGCTCCCATACCACATCAGAAGAGTATAGCAAGATGACTGGGACTCAAAAGGCCGAGCTGTTTAACTGGAGAAAACGCAACCCGAAACGCAAAGGCCAATCCTTCAATGATGGAGGATGCGGTGGCGGACATGGTGCTCCGAAACCACCAGGTGGAGGAACCAGCAAAGCAGCTTTCATGCGTAGGAAGATTTCTTCACTTACTTCAAAGATTAGTGCCCTTGAAAAGAAGATCTCCGACTTCAATATTGAAGAAGAAAAGAAAGAAGAACATGAATCTTCTTCGAATAAGAACCCTTCTCTTATCAAACCATGAGACAATGGGCTTACTGTTGCAAGTTCTGAGGGGAGAAAACAGAGAAGTATTAGCGCAGTACATCGCATTGTCAGACGCAGCTAGTCGACCTCGATTATTTCATCACTCGCAACAGCACAATCAAGAACAGACCTAAAGAGCCATGCTGATTCTCCTGTTGTTGGTAGAAACGCAAAAATAGTGAATAAGGAAGTAACTGTCTCAGGTTTTACTGACAGTTTAGGTAATCTTACCAAGGTACCTGTTGTACAGGCTGCAGTCATTTATGACTGTCCATACACTGGTAAAGAATTAGTAATACATATTTATAATGCATTATACTGTTGAAGAGAATATGAAAAAGAAGAATGGCCTAAAGAATTCAAGTCCCGTTAATATAGAAGGCGAACCAATCATTTTGAGTTACGCTGACGCGGTGAGAAAGAAGTAAGTAACTTCAGGTATAAAA
>Ga0209092_10001054_pt1 | contig 27777 bp, 17 predicted proteins | sample FraStrMetagenome_FD_187446 | JGI IMG/M metagenome (GOLD analysis project Ga0209092, IMG submission 187446) | Marine eukaryotic phytoplankton communities from Arctic Ocean - Fram Strait ARC3M Metagenome (SPAdes) (version 2) | ecosystem: Environmental > Aquatic > Marine > Oceanic | place: Fram...
CCAACGAATATCGGACTTGCTTGTGGAGCATTGTCAGTCCTGAGATATCGTGCCGCCGGTGATTTCGCCATCGAGTTCGTCTCTCGTGCGTAATTTCGTGCTCTGCACCTTAGTACTTTAGTCAAATTGAGTAAGTGTACTATAGTATCATTTGCAACATATATTTTGTCTTGTCACAAAGTGGAAATCTTTTCACCAGTTTTAGGAAATTATATCTTCGCCGGATGAAGGGACAAGTATTGACATTGATCTTTTTGAAGCTTTAGTAACTCGATATAATATGCTACAAAATATTCAAATCTATTATGATACTATCCATATTAAAACTGTAGAGAAAAAAGTGGAGCAAATTCCATCAAGGTACAGTATCTGTAGAGGCTAATCAATGATTCTTTTTTAGTATAAAGTGTTTCATTCTTTTAAATTAAGGACAGCAACGATTAGGATCCCTAGGGAACATACTAGCCTTCCTAACATTATCTAATCCCAAATATAAGAAGACAACACGTTCCAAACCAATACCTGCACCAGCATGGGGACTAACTCCATGCCTAAAACTATCCATGTACGCATTCAATGTATCCCCAGCCTCAACTCCCTTTTCTTCAAGAATGGATTGTAAGATTTTGACATCATGACATCGTTGCGCTCCAGAGCATATTTCTTGTCCACGTAGGAACATATCATAAGAGTTAGAGAAGCGTTTATCCTCAGGATCAGGCATTGTGTAAAATGGTCGGATGGTGGATGGATATTTATCAAGCATGAAAAAATCGGTTTTGTATTTTTCCTTTACTGCTGCACCCAGTGCCAGCTCCTGTGAATGAAATAAAGACGTTAGATCCAAGCATTTCTTTTGGCTGTAATATATCCCAGGATAAATACAATAAAATAGAGTATACTCACCATTGCTCCATTCAAATCAATCAGGGTATCCCCAACATCAAATTCTTTTTCCTTCAAAATATTCATGGCTTCATCCCAATGTAAAACACAGGGTTCGTCGGTAAATTCCACTGGCTCGCTGAAGTATTGTTCTCTAATAACTTCTAATTCTTTGGCATGTCGTTCCTCCAATCCCATAAAGATATGTTTGAACATGTTGTGCACAACTTCCAATGCTTCCATATAATGATCTTCAATGACCATTTCCAAATCAAGACCAGTAAATTCACACAAATGTCTACGAGTATTAGAATTTTCAGCACGGAATACAGGTCCAATTTCAAAAACACGTGGTAAATCGGACGAAATAGCCATTTGTTTATACAATTGTGGACTTTGTGCCAAACATGCCACCGTCCCAAAGTAATCCGTCGTAAAAACACCCGCTCCGGATTCACTTTCCCCTCCAATTAATTTAGGTGTATGAATCTCCACAAAGTTTTGGGAATATAAATATTCACGAAAAAATTGACAAATAGCAGATTGAATCCTCATTATGGAATTGTTAGCAGGAGTACGTAAATCCATCCAACGATGATCTAGGCGAAGTTCTTGTCCTAAGCGGGGGAAGGGCCGTTCCGTATCTTGACTTTTTTCGACTTCTTCTTCACTTCTTGCAGCATCTTCTACCAAAAAAGGCAAGATTGGGTCGGCCTTAGTGACTGAATGGATACGTTGAATTTGAAGTTCTAGATTCTGTACTGAACATGATTTGACTTCGGCGGAGGCTAGAACACCGTAAACATCAATGATGGATTCCACTGTTAGTGATTTAAGATATTTGAGCATTTTTTGTGAAAATTCAGGTTGTTCTTTATCCTTAAAAAAGAGGGCTTGAAGAGTATTATAGGAATTTTGACGTAAAACTAAAAAGCAAGACCCTCCTTTGACACGGATCGAATCAAGACGGCCACGAAGCCAAATTCCTTCACCTCCTTCTTGTGTAGCCTCATTTAAATCTGAGATGGATTGGAAAGAACGATCACTCCGACTACGTGACATGACGGTAGTATAATCACCATAGGGTTCATAATTAGACTGTTCCTTTACATCTAAATAAGTAACTGGGTCAATACGATTTGCAGCTTCTTCAGCAGCCTTTTTAGCAGCTTGTTTAGCTTTCTTTTCTGCCTTTTTACGTTCCTTTTCAGCCTTTCGTGCTTCTCGTGCAGCTTTAATGGCAGCCTTTTCCTCCTCTGTTTTTTCATTTTGTTCTCCTGGAGGAGCATCTGTGCTCATCCTCAATGGACGTGGATAAATTCTTGATTTTGTTTGTACGTTTTGAAATAGAGCATGTTGAAACGCAGGAACTGAAAGACTTCGCGATTTGATTGTTTTGGTAGATATTGTAAATGCCGAAATGTGACGAATGGAATGGCGAAAAGAAAACATAGCTACTGCCCAAAGGCCAAGGTTAGCTGATAATTGACGTTTTGTTAGCCTCATGTAATGACAAAAGGATGAAAGATGATGAACTTATTGAAGTTTATTTATAATGAAATAATGAGATGCATTCCCTCACAATATGTTCATAAAGCACAAACAAACAAAGGAGATTGGTTTGTCCAGTGGGTGATTGATAAATTTTATCAAGTCCTCAGAACTAAAAAACGTCACTCTCGCCATCTAAGTACGTCTTCACAAGAACATAGGTTCATTAGTATAAAATCTACCTACGATAAATGGATGGTCAAACTCAAGTTAAAAAACTTCAAACAAGAAAAGGGAATAATTAAACGTGGCAACAAAATCTTAATTAGATTTGTTTCAATCTTGAGGCTAACAAAATTGGTTTTCGTATCTAAAACTTTACTTAGTTAATAAGTTTGCATTTTGCACATGTTCTTATTAGCGATTATCCCTTTTACTTAGAATCTTGTGATAAAAAATGAAAGTGAAAGAAGTACTCAAGCCATCGAAACCAACAAACTTGTACTTCTTTCTCAAAGAACAAAGCAACAATCCATCATTTGAATTAGTTGCACAATATTCACAAACGAAGAGTAATTTACAAATAATTTGGAGTCTACTAAAATCATGACTGCGATATCTCCATATGCACCACAACGTCCAAACAGCATGGCTTTCTTTCAAACCAATCCAATGAAAGCACAAGCAATCTTGGAAGCTCAATACAGAAGGCAACGTAGCAAACGAAGAATGAAAGTGATTCTCCTTTGCATTCTTTTGAAATATTGGAAGCCTGCTAATCAACTTTTGCGAACATTGATTCGATTTATTCAAAAACGAAATACTCCTCAGCTTTCTCCCAAAGCCAAGGACTTTTTAACAAGACAGATCCAATTTATTATGAATAAAATTGCAGCTTCGCCTGTTCTATCTCGAATTATATCTATAATGAATTTATGTTGGACTAAGTTGTGCTCTCAAGGAAGGGAGAATACTAGTACCAATCATCCTCTTGCTCTTGATATACTATTGCCAAGTACACAACCAACTTATTCACATCGAACTAAAATCCTCTCCATACTCAACTTTTGGTTCCAGCATGATCCCAATGAATCACAAAAGAAATTATGGATGGTCTCTGCATCTTCTAACGCAAAATTAATTCACGATGTAGATCAAGATATTACTCGAAAATATGAATCCATCGTATATGAACTTGCAATGGATGTATCCTCAATACGAACTGAATGGCTAGATGGTGACATGTATGGATGGGAGGGTAAATTAGCTGCCATCATAGCATTAGATCAAATGAGTCGCCATATGTTTCGATATTATTCCAAGTCCAAAAAGTCCTCATCCCTTCTAGTTTCTCATCACATTGCACAAAAACAACTCGATACTACAGCATTGGAAGTAGCAACCCTGTTTACTCATTCTCATTCTCAACAAATTAAAGCTGGTACTGTTCCTTTCCAAATGTATGTTTTTGCACTCATGCCCTATCGTCACGCCAATACATTAGAAAGTTTGTCCTATGTGCAGCAATGTATCCAGGAAGCAGAATCAATACAATCTCAATTGGATGCCACATTGTTACGTTTTCGAAAAGCTACTTCGAGGAGATTAAATGTGTTACAGGATGAAGCTAGACGAGAGGGAAAATCTACAAGTGATTCTCATGAGGATAAAGATATATCTCAACCTGATTCGAATACTGCCACACAAAGAAATTCTGATGTAAAGAAAGGATCAAAAAGCTTTTCGGAGGAAGATTTATTGGAAGTATTCCCATTTGATGCAGATATGTCCACAGTCCATAATGATGCTACAATGACATCTATAGAAAAGTTTCTACAGAATAGAGGAATTCATCCCATATATACATCTAGTGGTTCTCATTCGACTTATTCTAATGGAAAACATCATACAAAACGAAATGTGATTTATCCCTCACAAAAAAAGAAAATTAAGCATCCGCCAAATCGTTCTTCAAAAGGTAAAAATCCTGCATTCAAATCTCAAGAGGCCATAGAGAATGATCCAACCAAACCTTTTCCCTTGATCGTTTCCTTGTCTGGAGGGGTCGATTCTATGGTCATTGCTGCAATTCTTTCCAATTTATCATTTCCCCAAAATGAAAGTGGTCGATACTATAATATCAAAGTCATTGCCGTACATATTGATTATGCAAATCGACCTGAAGCGCATGCAGAAGCAAACTATGTCCATCAATTCTGTCAAAAATACAATGTTATTTACAGATGTCGTGAAATTGCAGAAGTTACACGAGGTGTCACTGCAAGAGATGAGTATGAAAAGATATCCAGAAATGTTCGTTACGATTTTTACAAGGTAGTTATGAAAGAACTATGCTTTGATTGGATTAAAGAGGATCATGAGTCATTAGATTATGCACGTGTTCCAGTTTTGTTGGGCCATCATAAAGGTGATCTACGTGAGAATGTTCTTTCCAATTCCATGAAAGGTTGTGGACCTTTGGAGCTTAGTGGTGAGTTCGTAAATTCTTCTTTGTTTCGGTCTCTAGACCATTACTACGAGAAACTCAGTTTCCTCATTATCATTCTTTAATTACAGGTATGACAGAAGTAGGGAAAGTGGAAGGAGTCACAATTTGGAGACCGTTATTGATTCTTGAGAAATCATTCATTTACGATTATGCGCATAAGTATGGTGTTCCATACTTCAAAGATACAACTCCGTAAGTCTTTAACTTTGTGCCGATATCAACTTTATAAGAACCGTCTGTTGTATTTAATTTTTTACCTTTAATCATCTTAGGAGTTGGAGTACAAGAGGAAAATTACGAAATAAATTGTTACCTTTGTTACAAGATATATATGGAGAAGGATCAATGACCAATTTATCATTTTTGGCTTCGGAGAGTGATGCTGCGAGAGAATTACTCGTAGAAACAACAATGCAACCGTTTTTCAATTCTGTGAAAAAGTTCGGGCCTATGGGGATTGTATTTGAATCAAATCCATGGAAGACACAGAGTTACTTCTTCTGGAAGTTTGTAATGAAAGATTTATTACATTCAGTGGGGAGAGGTATGTTTAGTGACAAATCTGCCATGTCTTTTTTGGAAAGAATACAGATGGATAGTGTTAGAGCAGGTTGGTTGCAATGTCGCAAAGATTATGCGGTTTTTCTTGCATCGAATGGACGAGTCTTTGTTTTTCATCCAGAGTCTTTTCCTTGGGCAAAGAAGGATCAATATAAGGTTGCTGGTACGAGTAAGTACAACATTATTCGATTTATATGCTTTGAAATTTTTTTCATGATTCAGCGAACCAACGCAACCAATTGCTTTGATGATATCTGCGATTTCTATTGTACAAACCATAGCCGTTCCAATAAATAGCGCTCTTCGTGTTGGACCATGGACTATACAAACAGAAAAAATCAACAATATCTCAAAGAAGGATGCTGATGCTCTGCTTGAAAAAAAAGCGATCCTGAATATGGAATATTTTATGAAAGGAAGCTTTTTCTACTACATCAAATGTCCAAAGAAGCTCCCTTCTGACGAAACAGAAGACATTTTAACCATAATAAGTGAATATTCCCGTGGTTCGAGACCATTGGCATGGAGAGGAGTCGACTTGAAAATTCAAAGCACTCTTCCACTTGTTGGAAATAGTAAAGCTTCTTTAGATGCTTTGAACAAAGACTCTTCATTTAGGAATGCGCAAATAGTCAAAATAATCTTTCAAAGAGACGGTATGCAAACGGTAAGAAATGATGTTGACAAAAGAAATAGCGAAAAAACAAAAAGAGAATTATCAAGCAATGCAGAAAACCAACAAAATTTTTGGGATGGATTAATACAACCATTTGTTGCAAACAAAGGGAATGAGAACAATCGTGACTGAATTACTAAAGTATCCATTTTAAACTAAAACAGCTAAATTTAAGGACCCTTTTGTGACATTTTTACTCAATTTCTACAACTGGCAATTGTTGAAATATTTTCGAAGCAATGGATCCAATAGGAGCACCTAACAGCAATTCTTTTTTTCCGTATCCTTCATGATTCTTGAGCTTTAATAACCGTACGTCATACCCTTGATTCTCAGCCGCCCCCATGAGTCTATCCAATTCAACGACTTCTTTTGCCATGCGCTGATGGTTTTTCTGCTCTTCTGATGATTGAGGACCTAATCCCATGTCTGCAATCTTTGCAAGAAGGGAGAATTTTTCAAGAATCGTGTCATCAGGTTTTTTGCTTGTTGATGATGGATGTGAAGTATCTAAAGCGTAAGTTGTTCTTGAAAGTTGCTCATGGAGCCAGTCTGAACGAGGATAGGTGATGTCTTCAGGAGGTGCACTCCTATGAAAAGATGCTGATTTTAAAATATTGCCTTTAACAAAATCTCTGGAGGTAATTAAGTCATCTTGAACATAGCTTTTGCGAATTCTCTGAGTCGTAACTTTTCCGATGCAACATGGGCTAATGATAAATGGAATATTTTGGCTTGTTGCTATCCGGATTGCCATATCTGTAGCTGCTCCGCAAGCATGCAATGAAAACAAACCAGTTGTGTCTTTTGGCAAATTAGATATTTGAGCCAAGTCTGCACAGAGAGTTGAGATTGTAACTTTATTTGGAGTGTTTGATTCTCTAGATTGCCACCTTTTGTACAGTCGATCTAGTGCTAATGCATTGACGTCTATAGCAAGCATGTTTAGCGTTTGCTTCGTCTGAAGGAGCTCTTGCTCCAAGATACCTCCTAATGGTATAACTAAATTTCCTGCGCCACTCCCTGCATCAAGATATGTTTGAGTATATGCCCCTTTTCCATGTAATCCATGTTGAACAGAGAGTAATTCTTTTGCAACAAATGTAAAAGCCTCTATAGCAGCACGTTTTCGTTTCGCTCTAGGTGAATTTGCTTTCAGCTTTCCTCCTTGTTGTGGATCCAATAAAGGATCTATACTATCCCAATCAAGTGGTGGCGAATCAAGGGTTGGAACACGAAGATCTTCAATATGTTGCTGATCCTTTGAGTCATGATCAAACAGAAAAGGAGGAATGTCTATTGACGATAAAATATTTTGTGTTTTTTTACGACGTTTTGCAGTTCTTTGAGACCATTTTGAAGGTGCTGATTTTGTTTTGCCATCATCTTGATCTTCCACATTGCTTCCAGTAGGTTTCGGCATATTCGATGAAGGTGTAGGCACAGAAAACGATGTTGCTGCCAATATAAGAGAATCTATCCAAAGCGCTGCACCAGCCAATGAGAGTGTAGAATAAAAGTGCATTGCAATTGTCCTGCAATAAACTAAGTAAGAAATGTGTTATTTGAAGACAATTCGTTAGCAAAAGAATTTTACTTTTAGTTGTCTGTAATACGTAATTGTTGTGTTCGCAATATTATTTAAACAGAAAGTAATGAACTCATGATGATCACATTCAAACGTGAAAACACGACAATCTTTCATTCTTCTTGTCTTATCGTCCTAGGCTAGAAAGATTTTCTACTTGCACAGTTTTCTTCATTTTTTTCTCCAATTTACTTGATATTTTCAATGGCGCTAAATGATGAAATGCACCCAAATTAGGGTTTGGACGTGATTTTTTGGTCTTTGAAGTCAATTTTTTCATTGAACAAGAATTGCTTTGAATGGAAGACCTTGCGATTATATTACGTTTCTTTGTTGAAATCATTTTCTCCTCCATTCTTTTCTTACTTATCTTTTCAGTTCTTTCATTGTTTATCTTTTCATCTTTTGTCCTTGATTCATCCGATATCGCTTTTTTTGAAGTTGTGAGAGCTGGACTTGTTTTCTGTCCGATTTCATTCTTTACTTTAATTTTGTTTGTGCCCTCATGATTCTTTTCTGATTCTCTATGATTATCTCTAAGTTCCTTTTTTTTATTAATTAATATCTTATCTTTTATATTTGTTCCAGTCGCTTTTTGTTTCTCTTTTTCAGTTTGTGGCCTAGTTTGTATTGAATCATTTTTCTGTTCATGGTTTTTCACAGTTTGCTTCGCTGTCTTGCTTTTAATAATATTTTCTGTTTCTCTAGAACTTCTTTGATCAGCATTTCTCTTTTTTAATTCGAGCTCTTTTTCCATACCACTTATTGTTTGCCAAACACACATTTTTCTCAATCCTGAACATTCCTTTACTCCATTTGGATATGATTTGAGTTGATATCCTCTTCCTTTTTCGGCTATATTAGGAAATCTACTATCAAGAAGAGGCTGTTCTCCATCAGCTTCCATAATGCTGAGATAAAACGAACCACAAAAATATGCGCAGATAGTAACAAAACCGTTTGGATCATAGCGTTTAGTTGCCATCATATCAATATTTTTCAAAGATTTAATTGTTTCTGGGTCGTCCCTAGTAATTAAGAACTCAAAGATAATATCTTTTGAATCGCCTTCCAGCCAAAACTTTGCACTTCCCCCCAATCCCATTCTATCTAGCTGGCTCATCAATGAGTTCAAAGGATTTTCAGATTGAGACACTTCTTGATTCATTACTGCTACAACCTTTTCAAAGTATGTCAATGCTGTTGTGTAAGGATTCTCAATAGAAAGCTCAGATATATCACTGATAAATGGTAATTGTTTCTGCTGAGATCGAATTGCTGGGATAACGAATGGCAGATCTGCCAGTTCTATATCTGGAATTAAATCCACTTCACCACTGTAACACCAGTTCCCAAATCGAAAGAAAACATGACGAAATGCACCTTTATTCTCATTATCTTTCTCCTTCAATTTAGGTACAAAATCATTTTTTAGAACGCAATAAGTATGAACATATGATGTACTTGACAAATCATAAAAAAGTGGTCCCCGCTCGTTTGAGAGTGAAGTTTCTTCTACGCATTGAATTGATATGTTCGCCGATTGATCATTCTCTGAAACAATTACAGATTTCCAGACAGACAGTTTATTCCACTTTATTATTGAGTCATGTTTTATTTGCTTTTTGATTTCTCTATTGCAATCTTCATACATTGCTAAGGTAATTCCTTCACAATTTTTAGTCACATCTGGAAAACGTACATCTAGTATAGGTTGATCACCGCTTCCATCTTCTAGTACGACATAGAATGAGCCTTCAAAGTAGATAGAAACAAAAACCAGCTCTTGGGCATAAATCTTTGAGCATACACAATGAGGCATGTTTAATGACCCCTCATCAGGTATGTCAATTGACAACTGGAAATAAATATTTTGATTGTTTAAGATCCAGGGGCATTCTTTACCCCAATCTCTTAGCTTCGATGTAATGGCATCTGAAAGAAGTTCTGTTGTAATAAAAGTATGAGCGTATTCCATTAATTTCATTTGTTCCTTATACTCGCTAGAAGATGGTAAACTTATTTGGAAAGTTTTTGATTATGAATAATATCATGAAAAACAGAAAATTGCAAAAATTAAGGCAAACTTTGATCCATAACCTACCTAGATACCTCACAGAAAAAAGACAGTTTATCCTGTTGCGTTTGAAGCGAAGTAGCAATCCTTGGTATGTCACTGAGAGATAAAAGAGCTTTGTTGCTATTGCTGTTTTTATAGCTGGACATTGGCTCTAAATCAACATTTCCTGTAAAGCATGAGTCTCCACATTGGAAGTAGACCTCTATTGTTTTTGTTGTCAAATTTGATTTGTTAGGTTGTTTTAAAAGGTAAATTTGTTTATAGCCCTCCTCTAGGCAATTATTCTCCACTTTTGATTTGCAAGTGAGAAAAAAACCTCAGGATTATTAGCAAGATATGTTAGTGAGAAGATAATCAAAGTACACAATTGATTTATGTATTACATCCAACAACAATAAGCACTCACCATTTCTTTTACTCATTTCTGCACAGCTTCTTTGAAATATAATTCAACTTAAAATCCAATTAATAATGAATGGCTTGAATTCAAAATTTTCATGAGACTTCAAGTGATCAAATTAATAGAATTTTGTGTTCTAATTTTGAATTTGTATTTTTGTGACGAAGATTTCAAACTATGAAGAATGCAACGTTATTGTCCATACCTTTCGTACTTGCATCATACTTGATCGAGACAATTATTCATGAAGACAATTTCTTGAAGTAAAAGTTTCAGCATTCAATCGATTTTTTGGGATTAATGAATATACTACTGCAACTACTTTGCTCTAAACTAAGCATCTAAAACTTTGTCAAGGAACGTATTACAACAAAAGCACTAAGATTATTAATTGGAGTATTTATTACTTTGCTGAATGTCCTTTATTTCTTTTTTCATACATTAATCTATTTAATCCTTTCCAGATTGATACATCATATCAGCTCCAGCTGGAACGGGAATGACATACTTCCTCCAGTCGTCACCACTTTGAACAGATGCTCCACCCTCACTATCACCAACACCCCCTTTCATGACTTGATCTGGGCCAATTTCAGTGACCTTATTCATACGAGGAGAATACACTAAAGTACTACCACTGTAAACATCGGATGGGCTTTGTCGATAATCATTTCCAAATGGTTTAGGTAGTAACCAATGCAGACCTACAGTAACACCTTTTCGTGGCAATGGGCGGTAATTTCCTGAAACACGGGCCAAAGTCAAGCGTTCAGTGCTGTACTCTTGTAAATTCTTTTGGAATTGGTTTTTAGTATTTGTGGCGGATCTCCAATATTGAGAAGTATATACTGAAGCCGAATTTTTCTTTGGCAATAAGGATTTGGATTGAGTTTGGAATTGAGAAACTGCTTCCTGGACAACTGTTTGCATATCTGTGGGTAAGGTGGGTGATACACGAAGCTTAGAAAGCCCCTTTCGGAAAGAATCGAAACATGCTGATTGAAGTTCCGAAAGCTGCTCATCATAAATATCCCCTACTTCCATATAGATTTGTTCTAATAGATCAGCACGCTTACGTTTAGTAAGAGCAGAACGTTGAAGAGCTAATGATGATGAAGTGATTCCGTCAAATTCAGTCATGGTTTGAGTGATGGAGGCATCTACAAGAGCACCAAAGTTGGACACAAGTTGTTGTTTATCGGATTCCGAACCATCTGAAATAGTTGTGACTTCCGAAATACGAGCAAGAGTAGTCTGTACACTCTTTTGAACAATGGGAGCAAGTTTACGGCTTGCCGCTATATCCAAAGGAGACAGATTGGATGCACCACTACCACCGAAAGATACTACACCCGAGGCTACTGCAGAAGCCACTGATGCAGCAGCATCAGCAGGTTCTAGCAACTGCCCCTTGCCTTCCATAAGAATCTGTAAAAGGTCAGAAGCGGAAGAACCAGTCATGTATTCCATGGTTTCAAAAACATCTTTCATAGATTTGGAGGAAGATGTTACAATATTGGAAAGCATGGTGGATGCAGCCGACTCAAACTTGGCTTTGGCTTTTGCCAATTCAGCTGCATCATTCACACCTTGAAAAATGACCACCAATTCTGCAGATTTACATTTTTCGTTTTCGTTACGGTCCTCATTCAACAAACGTTCCACACTTGGAGCTAAATCACGAAACAATCCTTCTCCGCGTTGTAAATCGACAGGATGGCAAATGTAAATAATAGTGCCATGTGTACTTAAGACCGTCATGGCAGCTTCTCCGACGGAGTTGGTGGAGCTTGCGGAAGGGTTGGCAATAGCAATTCCTACAGCTCCGTTTTCATTATACTGTTTCCCGAAAGCTGTTACTTGATCTAAGCTTTCTTCTTCATCGTCCGATGAACCAAACATGGATTCAAATAAAGATTGACGATCTGTGGAGGAAACACTTCGAGACGTTAGGATTGTTGCTGTGGAAAGGTTAGTGACTCCTTCCGCTTCGAGGTCAGTAATAATGGTGGAAAGAGACATAGGAAGACGTGATGTAGAGGAACTGATGACATTGGTGGCAGCGGCAGTGTTATTAGCCAGAAGAAGAGGAAAAAGAACGAGATGGATAGCTCTTTGAAGAATCTTCATTATGTATTATTGATATTAATTTTAAAAGACACCTTCTCAGATTTATTTCAACAGTTTGTTTGATGTGCAGATTTTAGGGGAAAAGTAAGATGTGGATTCCTCTGTTCGTCGCAAGTCTTATTATGTTGGCCTAATCACCTTTGATGAGGTTATCAATCCAATAGGGATCACAAATTACAACCCTTCGCCTAAACTGTTGTGTTTTCACTCATACGTACGCACCTACGTCAAGTCAAGCCCAATCAAACAAATCTCTTAGGAATCAAGTTGAACCCATGATTTGCAATCACCTAGCATATCAATATTTTCTACGGTTTCTTCCTAGGTTAATTTTACACGTGTAATAAGTTATAGTTGCGTGGTTCTCCTTCCTCATGTTGGAATGGAATAACAAATACACGTGGAAATAGATCTAAAAACTTACGCACATACAATTTTTAAATACATAGACAGCAGACGTTAAAGGTTCCAAGGGGCAACAAAATAAAAAAAAGTGAGGTGGATCGTCTTCTAGAGATTTGGCAACTTTCGGAGCTTTTTATATCGAGTTCAAAGCTTAAGTAGACCAGAGATAAAGATATCAAGTTGGGCCCCTACATCCAATCAGGAATATCAACAAAGTTCAACATATACATCTGATCCATAAATAGATACAGACGAGGGAAGGGCAAACCAATTCAAATACTCTAAGGAATCAAAAATCAACCTAATCAAAGATCCAGGCGTCGAGCTCAATTTCTGTAACAACTGAAACATATCAATTTCCATTAAATCATACATCTTAAATATGACTCTTGGAGCACCACTTTTATGCTTCAAACGTTCAAAAATTTTGCTGATTTTGGTTGTCTCCTTTACCACAGTCGTGAAAGCAGCATATTCCAACAAAATATTGAGAATACCATCGCCACAACGATCACTGCTATCGCTTCCATTTTTATCGCCATCCTCTTTATCGATTACTAGATCATTGAATCAATTAGAATCACATGAGGGTAATGTTTTGTCAACCCTATCTACAATATCCTGTATTCGCGGCGGTGCAGATGTTGTTGCAGTAGAAGAAGACAGTGATGAGGACGAAGATGAAGACGATGGAATGGAAGAAGACGAAGATGAGGAGGAGGAGGAAGATGATGAAGATGACGAGGAAGAATCAGCTCCTTCGAAACCAGCTCAAGGCCCGCCAATCAAAATATTTATTCGTACTAATCTAAATGTCCCACTCCTGGATCAAACATTGGAATTCACAGCATCTCAAAAACGGGATATTGCGTCAATTAAGTTATCTATATCACGTCAAATGCTTGGTCGCCCTCCTGTATCATCTCAAACTTTGCGTTTAGGCGATCGTATTGTTCAAGATGATGAATTGATTTCAGATTTATTGGAAGAATGGGAGGAAGAACATGATGACGAAGATGACGATGAGGAAGAAAAAGATCCATTAGATAATGATGACGAAGATACTGTATTACCATTTGTTTTGGATAATCCACCACCTATTGATCCTAAATTTGCTACTGAATTGAAGAATCAATTGAGAGATGTAAATGCTGATGAGCTATTAGATGCTTATGCCTTTAATATGGCAATGATACATCGTAATACGGAAAGAATGTTTCAACAAACTCAAAAAGTTTCTGATAGTCCTACAGTTGAAGATGATGAAGATTCTGAAAAGGAAGAAGAAGTTCATGATGAGGATTTAGACGACGATGAAGAAATGGAAGACACAAGTATCACATCCCTAACTGAGACCGTTCAATTGCGGCAACAAGCACAATTATTGCGTGAACAATTATTGAGCACCTTCCATGAAGATATTTTACAGAAATTGGAACAAATCAAACAAGCGGCAGAGCAAGCCAAACTGAAAAATGACGATGACGAAGATGATGATAGTATTACGAAGGGAGATGTCTTACTAAAGCAAAGTCTCAAATCCAAAGACACGGGTGTCTTTTTGGGTAATGGACTTGTTGGAAATTTTCAGAATAGTCAAAAAAGTGCAATTAAGGGCGGAGCTACAATGAATATGAAGAGAGCCCTACAGCGCAATCTTAATATTGTGAGTATCTTTACCTTCTCTTGAAGTCATTTTCTTTTTTACATTACAAAGACTCACGAAGTATATTCTATTTGAACTTGTGAATGTACAATATGAATAGAATTGGCCCGATACAGTTCGAAATACTTTTCTATTTTTATTCTTTGCTAAATTTGGAGCGCGATCTGCAACCACTCGTCTCTTCTTGATGAGTATGGCACCATTATGCTTTTTATTACAATTCCGTCCAATCAAAATTTTGATCAAACAAATCTTTTACGCGATTGGAAAACCTCCAGGAATTTTATTAAGTCTATTACCCGCACCTCAACAGACAATTATGAGTTTAGATGTTGGCTTGTATATGAGGAATGTATATGGGGAAGATGATGAAAATGTAAGCACTTTGGAATCAGATGAAGATGAGGATGAAAGTGAACAAGAAGAGGAAGAGGAAGAAGAAGATGATGAGGATTTTGATAGTGAAGATGATACCGATGACGAAAGTGATGAAGATTTTTCAGATGAAGATGAAAGTGATGATGAATAAATATAATCAAGTATTTATAATAGACTTTTCAACGTTTTGCATTGTTTTAACAAGCTAGAATTCCTTGAAAATGAAAAATAAAAATCTAGATTCAATGTTTGTTCTTATATACCTATATAGAATAATAAGGAAAAATGGATATGAATTATCAATTTTTAGATCGGTATTAAAACATTCACTTTCCCATGTTTGGTATAGTACCATACATATATTCAATTCACTGAGCTCGCTGAACATTGTTTCAAGATGTAAAATCTCTTTGCGACTATAGACATCATAATTCGAAACTATATTTCTCTTTTCCAATGCGTGACATCACCCAACAAAGAGAAGTTTTGCATACTGGTATGATGATTTGAAAAAATATTGGTGTCACATAGTGAGTGTACGCATTCCTTGTGCAATGAATGTGTGGTGATCATAAAAATATTCTATTCATCATTACGCACACATAACCACAATAAAAGAGATAACAATTCCGGTAGGCCTGAACATACCAAAACTGGAAAGATATTTTGGCATTCAACTGCAAAGGATTTGCTCTAAGTAATTAAATGTGCCCCGAACTCCCGATGATAGGATATGTTAGAAGTGTATGGTGGCAGCACATACATCATCAATCCAATAACGTCACATTTTTTCCACTAACGTAAGATCTTTTGCATGCCTCTATTTAGATTGAATAACGTGTCAGTCATCAGTGATACCATTGTTACTTGTAAGTCAGTTGGTTGCTCATCAATTCAAAGTAAAATCCAATAAAAATAAAATAGAAAAAAACTCGGGGGATTATTGGCTTCCGTTGATCAAAAGAGTTGCTTGCATCATTTCCTCAAATACTTCTCTAAAGAGAGAGAGAACATACCTATATAAATCAAGCATAGAGTTGAACCATGAGGATATACGCAAATGCAAGAGCATCCATGCTCTTCCTTTTCACTAGTAGCGCACTTGCGTTTACACCACCCCATCTAATCACATCTTCGTATAAACAAGCTCAAGAATATCAACCACAAACATCTGCAATGTTGAGCATGTCCAGCAAACCGAGTTATCAATCCAATCCCAATTGGACGAACCTTGGAATAAAACGAAAATCCTCCATATCTACAAAAACCTCCACAACGTCCACAACAACATCTCAATCTTCTACTATTCAACCACTCATGCCCGATGGTGGCCTATCTCCCTGCGTGATCAAAGTTGTAGGAGTTGGAGGAGGAGGTTCTAACGCCGTCGATCGAATGATGGACACACGAGTCGCTGGAGTTGAATTCTGGGCAGTGAATACGGATGCTCAAGCACTTGGTAGGAGTAAGGCCAAGGGTGCCTCCGTGCTAAATATTGGATCGAGTGTTACGAGAGGATTGGGTGCTGGTGGAAACCCGGAGGTTGGACGTATGGCAGGAGAAGAAAGTCGAGAGGAGATTAAAGCGATGGTGGGTGGAAGTGATTTGGTGTTTGTTACGAGTGGAATGGGTGGAGGGACTGGAAGTGGAGCTGCTCCAGTAGTAGCTGAGATTGCAAAAGAAGCAGGAGCTTTGACAGTTGGGATCGTGACTAAACCATTCATGTTCGAAGGTACAAGAAGGATGAAGCAAGCTACTGCTGCTATTGCCCGATTGAAGCAAAATGTTGATACGGTGATTGTAGTGAGTAATAATAAGTTATTGGAGATTATCCCTGATAATACTCCATTGGAAGCTAGTTTTGCCGTAGCAGATGATATTTTGAGACAAGGAGTCGTTGGAATTAGTGAAATTATTGTCAGGCCTGGTCTTATCAATGTGGACTTCGCAGATGTTAGAAGTGTAATGGCAGATGCAGGATCAGCTTTGATGGGAATTGGAACTGGTAGTGGTAAGACTGGAGCTGAAGATGCTGCCGCAGCTGCTATTTCTTCCCCCCTTCTAGATTCACCAATTGATCAAGCCACCGGAGTTGTCTTCAATATTGTAGGTGGTCCCGAACTTTCATTGAAACAAGTAGATAGAGCTGCCAAGGTTATTTACGAGAGCGTAGATGCTGACGCCAATGTTATCTTTGGAGCTCTTGTTGACGATGAAATCACTGATGATTCCGTTACCATGACTGTTTTGGCTACTGGGTTCAGGGGAGATAAAGATCTAGACGCAGCTGATGGTACTGGTGGAATCGGTGGTATCCCAGATTTCCTCTCTCGATAAATCTGTTTTTGTTGACTCGATTGAGTCGAGTTGAATAGACTCTAGAGAAACAATATAGCAAAGCATATTTATATAACATATTAAAACGCACACAAAACAATAAATACGAGTGGGGAACAGTAAACAAGTAAAGATTTCATTAGTCAAAAATTTCAACCTAACATACAACTTTAATATATGATGAATGCCTCGTTTCGAAGATCGCCTTCCCTATCAGTAACAATAAAGAGTTAAATGTCGTAAACGCTGCAATTTGTATCAAAATCTTCGATAAGATTGTGGAAGGCAAGAAGTGCAATTGTTTTTAGTTTTGAAAGTATAAATGGCAGAGTCAGTGGATGGAAGGGAATCACGGTGAAATTAGGATGAACAAAGCACAGGAAAACCCTTTGATCAAATAAAATCGAGACGACTTCATTCTTTCACCTTTTTGCATTAAAATGATATAATGGTTTCAAAGAATTGACGCTGTGTTTGTACTAATGGGAAACGAGTATTACCAGACGATAAAATAACGCAAACAGTATTATTTTAGAAAAACTTGTGTGTCGAAAGAAAGATGTTATTTATGCCCTTCCGTGTTGGTTAGCTCAGTGATGGTCCAATGTAAGAGAAACTAGTTATGTATGAAAGATTAGATACCACACCCTTCGATAATGATGCAAAAGACCAAAGATTGTACCACAATAAAATTGACAATATAAATCTAAATCTTATCTCAAATTAGAAAATCACATGAACCCTCTCGCTGCGCTTCCTTGAAACTTTTCATTTAATCCTTTAGCTGCTCCACCTAGTACTTGTCCAAGAGCTTTTTTATCCACGCGCCTACCAGCATCTAAATCATCCCTACTCCACTTCCAGTCCCCATTACTAGCTTTCTTCTCTTCGGCTTTTTTCTGACGATGCTGATCAATAAGAGAAGGTCCTCGTGCTTCCGCATGAGCTTGTATTACATCTTCCATTTGCTTTTTCAAGCGAGCACTAATAATTGGTGGCTGATCTTCATTTGCACATCCTCCTCTGGAAAGAGATTGGCCTCTTTGTTTTTCATTCTTGAATGTTCGATTCTTTAATATATCGCCTGATTGTACAATACCTTGCAAGAAATCATGCTCACCTGGTTTCATCATCCATTCTTCTCGTGATGAAGATGTGGTTGCTTCTTTGCTTACATCTATTCCTTCTTTTGCCTGTAGTAACGCTTCAGAACGTTGTGCAGCCATAGCTTTCACAATTCTTGTTGGCATTCTTGGGCCAACTTGACCCCTTCGTCTCGCCATTGCACTGCCTGCCGGAGCTGGCCCATCCTCATCACTACTACTATCGTCATTTTCAAAATTATTTGGGATAGAATCATTATTTGGATCGTAATTTTTATCTGGCAATGAAGGTCCTTTGATTCTGGACTGAGGTTTCCCTTTCTCATTTTGCAATATTGATTGTTTTTGGAAAGCTTGACAGGATTCAATGATGCTTTTGATATTGGTTTGGATTCTTTCTATAGATGTGTTATTTTCAGAATCAGCATTATGATCCTCAATTCCATCCGGGAGACCAAATCCCATGCATGGTTCTGATTTGGGGTCATCCTTTGTGTCAGAAGTCTCTTTTTCCTCGTTCTCGTCATCATCAGATTCAGGATCCATTTCGTAATAGTCTAATCCAGCGCGTGTTAGTAATATTTGTAAACCCATTCGTAATTCTATGTTGGGAATGTTATCCAAACAGAGCGTTTCGCCGTCGGAAAGCAATTGACAAAATTGAATTAATTCATTGGCAAGAGATTTTGTAGAGGTAAGTGTTTCATTCTTCGCATTGGCATTTGAAGTTGCTGTTGATGCTTTCGAAAAATTGTTTAACAAAAGCTTTGTGAATTCTTGCATTTCAGTAAATGCTTTGTCTGCTATATTACTTGAATTTTGAAAGTTCGGTGTGTTCTGGTCGATGGTATTGTTTGTTTGTGTTTCTTGTTCCATATTTGAGTTAGATTCTTTTTCTTGAGTGTCTTGCTCAATTTTTGATTGAATCTTCTTTCTTTGATTCTTCTGTGCTATTTCATATTTTGTAACAGCTTCTATACTAAAGCCACCTTGGTCCATTAAACTTGATACAATTTTAATTAAGAACCATTCATCCCACTTCTTGGATATGCCAGAAGAGGAATTTATCTTCCATAACCACACTGAAGAACCTTGCGATTGACGTTGGACGCCATAGGGACGAAGGGTTTCAAAAAAAGCTTCGAGGAGAAGTGCTGCATTTGGATCTTTCATCTGACTCAAATCAAAACTTGTTCCTGATCCCGATAATTGACGTAGCATATGTATAATTTGAGTGGACAAGTCTGGATAAGATGTTAGGATTGTAAGTAAAGCCTGTAAAATCTCGAAAGATGATGGCGGAATGGAAGGTTTAGAACTATCGTGTTTGTGTGTTTTTTTATCGTGTTTGCTTCGTCTCTTGGAGTGCTTTCGTTCCTTTTTTTCTCCTTTGGAAGATCGTTTTTTACTCTTACTTCTACTTCGACTTTTTTTAGGATCTTTTTTAGCATGAGATTTTCGTTTGGAGCTTATACTGCTGGAAGATGAATACGAATCCACGGAATTAGAGCATTCTTCCTTTGAATGAGACAATTCCGACTCTGAGGGATAGGATTCATCAATATAATCCTGGTGTCTGTGTTTTTTTCGTTTCCTAGATGAAGAATGCCTACGATGGCTTTTGTTAGATGATTTTCTTTCTCTTTTGCTTTCCTTTCCCATGATTTTTTCGTATTTAGTTTCGATATGAATGCTTCTGATCAAGATTTGACTAAGCTCATTTGTGGTAAAACAAAAACAAAAATTTCATTTTCATTGCTGTTGACAAAGCAATCAATAATATGTTGCTGTAAGGATTTCGAAAGGAAAAAAGAATTGCTCCACTAGGTTTCGATCCTAGGACCTTTGGGTTATGAGCCCAACACGCTTCCTCTGCGCCACGGAGCACTTGATGTCAGGTTTGTCGCTGTTGCACAATATAATATTTATGTAAAGAAAATTAAGTAATATTATGATTGAAGTCTCAATTCCATAAATTCAACAGCATGGCTGAATACAGTCACTCTTTTAATACTTTGCATCAAACTCATGAACAGTTTTGATATCAAACAACATAATGATTATATAAAAATACTGCAATTTCAACGGAAAAATCATTCGTTACGTATCCCAACCTCTCAAATAGCAGCTTTGACAGGTTTTCATCCCTATGCCGACATTCCCCAAATTGTGTTAGCACTGGTTTATCAAGGATCTCAAGGTCAACTTCTATTACAACGTGACTTGAACATCTTAGGACTGACCCTTGTAGATGAAGACTTGATCTTAAATGAAATAGCTACTCGAGCAGGTCAATCCACACAAAAGCTTCTTCAAAAGGCTATCTCTGTCAAACATGACACGATTCAATCAGCATCTAATATCAAAGAAAAGGTTGTAAGTTTAGCAAAACAGTCAAAACAATTGTCAAAGAAGGAAATTGAATTTTTAAAGCAAGCAGTTAGACAAAAAGTGGATACACAATTTGGAACTCTGCATGAAGAAGATGCATTGGATATATACCAGAAACAAATTGGATGGGATGTATATTCCAGAAATGAAGAAATCATGGAATGGAAATTCGAAAAAAATAATTCTAATTCATTGTTACAACCAATAGGAATTGCTAGACCTCTTCACTTAAAGATGACACGAACAAATGAGAATAAAGATTCAATAAATATGAACATGAATCCTGCCAACAAGGTTGACCTCTGTAAAAAGAGAAAGCGAGAAGACCAGAAAGAAAATGTTACTGTAGATACTTCAACGAAACAAAATCAAAACCTAAGTGAAGAATCATATTCATATCCTTTAGACAATGCTAGTATTAATAAACCCTCTCAAGTTCACGAGTCAAATGAATCACAGAAAGAAATAAACAATTCCAACCCGAAGGCTTATTTCTCCATACTTGGATCAATAGATGGAATCCGCGATGAATACTGGTGTGACCCACATACTACATCGTTATCACAAGAAAAAGATGAATTTAATAACACAAATGATGGCGAATGGAAAATAAGACAAATCATCATTGAATGCAAACATCGTATGAATAGATTTTATGATCCACCACCATTATATGATCAAATACAAGCTGCTGTGTATTGTTTAATGTACAAAGTTCAGCAAGCAGACATTGTTCAAGTTTTAAGAAAAAAGAAAGAATGTAAAGAAAATAATGAGGGTTCTGTCGAAGTCATTGATATTGACGAGGGCGCGGAGAAATATTTGCATCGAAAGGAAAGTATTCACAATATTCTATCCTCTGATGCAAAAGAATCTTTCATAGGAACTGATTTTAAAAAAGTTATTAAAAAAAAAGCCCGCCCCAAGATAGAGATAAAAGTACATCGCGTGTCTTTAGATGACCCTATCTTTCATCATGCACAAAATTTTCAAAACGAAGTGTTGCCAAGATTGCAATCTATGGTAGCTACAATCTATTCATTGAGATCGGATGATAATAAACGATATAGATTTCTACTAGGCGCCGTAGGTGCTTCTAATTCACTGTATAAAAGTTCCAAGAACAAAAACAATGACAATGTAGAAAAGACTCGACCGACAGAAAAGGTTTATTTCGTTGATGATGAGGATGAATGCCAAAATAGGAGGGACGATTTTGATTCATGGTGTGTATTGTTTGATGCATGTTCATGGTTAAAAAATTGTGATATATCATACTACAGAGATAATTTTTAGCGTGACCAAAGCATTATTTAACTAAACTTCCTGTCTTATACAACGTCATTACAAAGTTCCTCCAGTCATTATGGGTGATGAAGGCGAGTTATCAAATGCGAAAATTCGCAATTTTTTTGTTTCTAAAATCTTTTCCTATTAGCTAGAATGTCTATAATAATAAATAATGGAATTTCTATTTTGATATATGATATGGAACATATTCTCCGACAACAAAGAATTTGCTCCCGTTTCTGCGAAAAATTGTTCTCATCATTATTAATTAATTGAAATTGATAGAGGCATTGACATGAAACAATGGAACAACTTCAATCTTTTTCTCAAATATAAATGTGCCATAAATTTACAATCTTTCTTTAAAGAAATGATTATGAGTGAATTAAAAAAGTGTATGTCGTTGAAAAAGAAAAGTAATAATATATTTATTTGTTGTTTCGGCAGTTTTGTTTCAATTTTCATTATGACCGGTTTTGCGGAATCAGTCATTTTAACTTGGACTTCGGGAGACACAAATTTTTTTTTCTACTACCGTTTTTATTGAATATATGCAAGTAAAAAGACAAGCACAACTTGCGTTGATATGCCCTACTAAAAGCTAGATTCTAATATAATTTCGTGTTATAACTTCAAATATTACCCTATGTAAAATGGAAATAAAAATATAGGCACTATTATTTTAGTACATCTGGAGAATCCTTTTTGTTCGATTTTCATTTAAGTATCCGTGAGTTGATCGGATTTATGTATATTCGCATCATAAGGAAAGACATTTTGAAAAAAGCAAGTTGCACACACACTAATATCATTTCCATTCACGCAAGACATAAAACTGTGAAAATAACAAATCCTTACGACAGAAAATAAGTGCCAACAAAAAATGGAAACCAAGGATGAGGTTTCTGCGCCCAATAAGCGCTCATTCAGCGCAATTCTATCCAGAAATAGAATAAGGGACATTGCAAAAGGCACCGATTTCCGAAGTAGTTTGTCGGATACTTCCTCTACATCACTAAGGAGTGGGGAATACGCCTCCAAATACAAAATTATTTTACTTGGTGATTCTGCGGTGGGAAAGTCAAACCTTCTGCTCCGTTTTACGAGAAACAGTTTCTTCACCGATCATAAGCCTACTATTGGAGTCGAGTTTTTTAGCAAGACTGTTCAGATACAAAATAATAAATTAGTTAGAGCACAAATCTGGGATACAGCAGGCCAGGAGAGGTATCAATTTATAGCTTCTTCATACTATAGAGAGTCTGTCGGCGCTCTATTAGTGTATGATGTGACAAATCGCAAGAGCTTTGATCACATTCCTAAATGGCTAAAGGAAGTTGAATTGCATTGCGATGAAAACTGTCTATGTATTCTAGTTGGAAATAAATGCGACTTAGAGGAAAGTCAACGTCAAGTTTCTGATTTAGATGGAAAAGCATTTGCAGAGAAAAATGGTATGGCATTCATTGAGACGTCAGCTCTCACAGCAGTTAATGTGGCAGTGGCTTTTCATAAATTAATTCAAAAGATATACTCAGTTCAAGAAAATTTGGAAAAACAAAAGGAAGGACAGGACGAAATTTTGAGCACTGTAGTTGGTGTACAGGCCAAATCGCTTTTTTCATCAGACGTTAAGCTTGATAGATTAAGGTCAAATCAATCAATGAGAATCAATGGGAATGGCAACGGTGTTCAATCGAGAAAGAATATTAATTTGAAAGATGCTGCGAATGAGGAAGATAAGCAGAGAATATTTGATTTTAGAAGGTGCTGTGGTTACACCTAAAGGAACATGCCTCTCGCCATGGAATTGAATTTCTGTCTCGAAACGAAATTTGATGCATCCTATACCTCTAACAACACTGATTACTTTTGTAAAAAATATATCCACATAAACAGAAGATTATTAATTATATTGAAATGAAACAAATATTTTTGTGAGTAAAAATAGGCATACATTATTAGGTTGTAGTATTCGTAGCATTGGTGAAATTTCCAGCAGTCTGAGCTGTAGTAATTGGTTGTGAAGTATTTGTGGAGTTTATGAAAGAAGTACCGTTGGACGAAGGAGATGGTGGTGTAGATTGCTCCTTCATTAAATCATCTATATTGGCAAGACGAGTCAAGTTCAACATGCTCGGAGCTGATGACGGTGCTATGCTAGTCACATTATCTGATATTTCTGAGGCACTTGAATTTTGAATTAAGTTTGTAACGCTTGGTTGACTACTGTTTGCATTTAGCAACGTTGGAGATAACGATGGTTGTACACTTGAAAAATTGTTTAATGTTACAGGAGTGGATGTGTTCAAAAAGGTTGGAGATGGAGAAGGGAAGTGAGATAAGTTTGTTGATCGAGGAACCAGTGATGCATTTGTGGAAGGTAAATTTTGGAGTGTTGATGGTGCGGCAGATGGCACGTTATCCAAAGTTTCATTTAATATTTCGTTTTGGAATTCTTCGATCTTATCAATCAATACCTTATTCTGAATTTTAAGGTAGAATAATCCAACTAGCAAGCCTATGATGATTAAAATAGAGGAGGATATTGAGACGCTCACAATCTTTTTCTTTTTTTCATCATGTAGAACATTCTGACGAACTTTCGCATCAGAATTATTGTCGCCATTCTCTTCGTCATCATCATCATCCAGACCCATGTATGGATCTGAATTCAAATAATTTTCATCATTATACACTAGACCTGCTTTCTTTGTTAAGCTTCTGCTGGAAGACCTACTCCATTGACCGAATGGCATTCTTCTTTTTTTACTTGACATAGAGCGGTTACCATCTTCGGACCCTTTATCGCTAGCAAGAAAATCAGAATCAGAGTTTTCATAGACCATAGAATCCTGCGAGGAAACTAATTGAGTCATTTCTAGCATTTTAGATCTCTCTTCACTTCGTGAAATAGGCTCTGTATTACTAGCTTCGTCTTCTGTATCAAGGTTTTCTACAATGTTACCTGAACCGTTGTTCTTCCCTTTTTTTGGCATTGATCCACTTTTTTCTGATCCATTTAACGACAGATTCGAATCATTATCATCATCAGCTCCTTTATTAACATTGTTGGAATCCAATCCATAATCTTCATCTGGTGCAATTCGACCTGTTTCATATGCCATTTTATTTGTTCGTAGGAATGTGTCTGTGAAAAATTTAGTCACAAATGTTCTTAGTTTCAAAAATTTAATACGCTTAAGATTTGCAAGAATTGTCGTTAGAGATAAAAGACCAAAGTATAGGATGTAAACATTCATGCAACCATAAAGATGACTCCTTCCAAAAATTGTCTTACTTTACAATAAAGGGCTGTTGTGAAGACAGAGTTTCATTAAGGAAATATGTAGTCAATATCAAAAACCCAAATTTGTGATCTTTAGCTGCCCCAACGGATGGTAGTTTCTAAATGAATAAGTAATATTAATGCTTTCTATATGTGTCACATTCCCGCTTCCTATATTTGATCTAAATAAAATAGATAGTCATATTCTAAGCGAAAAAGACAATTCATTAAGAGGTCATCATATGAGTTTCATTAACAATTTGCTATGACTTTCTTGATGCAATTGATTATTTCCACGGAACATATAAATTTATATTAGTGTACTCTTAGAGTACTTTTGTACACTTTAATTTCCAGGCGCTTCACTTTTAAGAGCCAAAACACTTTCCTATACTTTCATGAGTGGCACGCAAAATCAAATACAACTTTCAACATGACAACGAAATTTCAGGATTTAAACAGGCAAAGTCGCACCATCATAAGATCAGCTATGATTTCATTTCCAATTGTTCTGTGGGTGACAAATAACATGTATTCCACCTATACCGTGCGTGGAAAATCAATGGAACCGACGCTACAAGATGGTGACATCGTACTTGTGCGAAAATTTGAATTTATGCTCAATAAATCTTGTTATGCATACCTTGAGCATTATTTTCCTAATTTGGTTGCGACATCAAAACCATATGAAAATGGATCAATGCTACAGTATCAAGAAGATAAAAAAACGCTTGAAAAAGTCAAACGAATAGATGCCTCCATAGGAAAACTGCCGTCTTTTTTCCTAGATACTTACAGCCCACTATCTGGAGAAGTAATTATATTCAAAAGTCCAACAGAATTTCCAAATATGTATCATATAAAGAGAGTCATTGGTCTTGGTGGGCAGCGAGTGAGTAAAAAAAATGAAGAAAAATCCACTATTTGTTGGATATGTATATTCGTCACACGCTTTATTGCATAATCTTCCTAATACATTTTATATTTCCATAGATCCGTCCCTCTCATAAAAAAAGACAAATTCAAACTATTCCTCTGTACAACTTATGGGTAGAAGGGGACAATGCGAAAAAAAGCAAGGATAGCAGAGAGTATGGAACAGTTTCTAAAAAACTTATTGTTGGTCATGTAGAGAGATTAATATGGCCACCATCACGATGGGGAAAAATCGAACGCAACCCACCACCTCTCGGAAGAGCTTGGTGGATATAATTTGGTTTTATTTTGGTTGCATTCTTAGCATTTGTATTTTCTAATGGATATATAACTTTGAAAACAAACCATAAAATCAGTATTTATGTTGATGAATATCTGTTCCAGTGATGAATTTGGTAAATATTTTCTTGAATTAACCCATTATCACTGTTTTCCCAATGCAGTCATTATATCCGCCCATAATTTTTCGCATTCATTATAAGACATTTCCAAATCTGGAAATGCTGGTATTAAGCTTATTTTCCCTGTCCTCATATAATTTGATGGAGAATCACCACTTTTCTCCTGGATTTTATCTTGATCTGATTGGAGGTTCGAGCAATGATGCTGACGGCGCTCTCTTTTCTTAACTCGAAAATGAATGCAGCTGAACACTTTATATGAAAGGACAACTTCGCTTATTATGACGTCGATAATATCTTCATGTGCAATGAAGCATTGGCTCTGAATTGATTGGTATAAGTGATCATCACGATTATCTCCTCTTTTGTGAATTATAGAACGAACAATTTGTATCCCCAAAGGTAGCACTTCAATTTTTGCCTCTACCTCTTCAAGACATTTAGTGGGTATCTTCGTGAAGAAGAAATAATTCATGATTATGATGAGCGCAATCGTCTGACTAATCCCAACACTCAAAGGAGTATTCCCATATAGTCTTTCAATTTCGTTTGGAAAGCTCGTGTGAAGAACAAAACACATCAAAGCCGCGCTTACTAGGATAACGACAGCATTGTAGATGGAGGGTACTATACTGATTCGTTCAGGATTCGAATCATAACGTACACAAATTGAGGTTACTGTCATAGCATCATCAATAGCAAAGATAGCAATGACAACCGACTCTACAAGAAGGAAATTCGATGGAACGAAACATGAATGCTAAGAAATGCAAAATTTATATTTCGGGCCCGAATAGGAACGATATGGTATGCAGAGATATTACCAAGAATATTTTAACCGCTAGTGGTGATGAAGAAATAACACCCGCTAAACGAACGTAAGGGCCTCTCTCTAGAGAGAGTTTATATTTTAGCGTGTAACCGAATTCTGGAAGAACATTATAATCGCAAATTAAATGACGTATGTTGTGAAGCTGGATAATTTTTTTTGTTTTTGAGTAACAGGTAAATATTTCATCACGAAAAGGAATCCTACTTTTTAATGTTTCTTTCAAATAATGTGAATTTCATTTGGGATATATATTTTGTTTCTAAGTATTATTTTAATTAAACTAAAATTGTCAACAAAATTTGTTGTAAGAAATAGTGGTACAAATTATTTGCGGCGCATAGTTTATTGTTTGTCTAGACAAGGTGAGTAATAATGTATGTTATCTACAATTATGAATTGATGATGTATGTTACTAAATTTTAATGTGTT
>Ga0209092_10001056_pt1 | contig 27748 bp, 20 predicted proteins | sample FraStrMetagenome_FD_187446 | JGI IMG/M metagenome (GOLD analysis project Ga0209092, IMG submission 187446) | Marine eukaryotic phytoplankton communities from Arctic Ocean - Fram Strait ARC3M Metagenome (SPAdes) (version 2) | ecosystem: Environmental > Aquatic > Marine > Oceanic | place: Fram...
TGCTAAAATGATAACTTCACACTTTCGTTAAATTTTGTGAAAGATGAGGATCTCAAACGATTAAAAATAGTATGTTATTTAGTTAGAAATGAATAAAAAAAACCGTCTGCTACATCACGTAAATAACTTTGGATGCGGAATTTTCTATTTAAATAAATTCGTTTAATTAGTTTTCTTGTTCGTGCTCACAGCTTAAATTGTGGAATTTTCTTATTTTGCGTAGCAATACCAGTACGAAAATTTGTGGAATATTCAACTCCCTGTGCACATATTCGTGGAATAAAAACCAAAAAATACCTATGATTTTTAGAAAGGTACAAGTAAAGACATGTATACATCGATATATGTTCTACAAAAAATACCACACTTGTGGAATTTCCTGGACAATAAAGTAGTATTCAAAACTAATTAGTGAGCTTATACAAATTAACATCTAAATATACATATTCAGAACTTCAGAAAAAGATATAAGAATCGTATCATTCGTACATACATGAATTATCATGATGTCATTCATTCTTTGATAAATTTGGATTATACAGCTCTATAATTTTTCATACACATCTCATGAATGGTTTATAAATCCGAATAAGCAAGATCGTAAGTATTTTCCAATAAGTCAATCAACGCATACAATTGTTTTTAAATAATAAATAAATGATTACAGAATTGAACGTTCAAAGAAATTAGTATTGCCGCGCTTAAGTATTTGATACCTAATATTTAGAAACTCTGTAGCTGATTATGGTACAACAGAATCTACTTATATGACTCACATGAATGTCTCTTTGAAGTCGCTCTATGACCTACTTCATTTAGCAGTTATTCCGAATCCTTGTTGCAGAGTGTCCAATCTAAGTAATTTATTTTTGATCCCAACAGACCTCATATTAATCTCATTGATACTGGAATTATACGTGATTTGATTCTAATTTTTGTAACTAAATTATCCAACGGCCCTGCTTAATCATATTGTCTTATCATACAAGGAAGTTTCATGTGTCAAGTGCCGAATGAATTCTCATATACAGATAAGCTCACAAGCATTCTAGAGTTTAAGATACTCAAAACCAGCAGCCTATTTTATTATTCAAACATCTTTTACAGAAGCGATAAACCAGTGCGAACATCACCCCTCTTCCTCTCCAATCCCAGCAATGACACCTTTACCCATTCAAGACTACAATCATTCATCATCGCCTCAATTTATCACCGTAAAATCTGATGGCACATGCGGAGGTCGGGGTTGTCTGCAAGCCCCCATGATAGATCGAGTTCCTAACTTGGAAGGGAACGAAACAAGTTCCGCCCTACGAAGACAAATGGACGAAGCAGTCGAAGAATTAAGACAATCGAGGGGAGAGAATAACCCAGAGTTTGTATTCGCTTTAACAACGATAGGAAATGCCTGTGCTAAAAATGGAGATGATATTGATGCTATTCGATATTTCAGAAAAGCATTGCCATTGTCCAAACACTTGGAAGGGTACGTTCTAATTCAACTTTTGTTTTTTCCTTTTTTTATTTTTATTTTTTTTGTATTTTACTAATTATCTTGATTTTCATTGTAGAACTACACATCCAAAAGTGGCCGATATCATGGTAGCCATGGCACTCTCTATGGATAAAATCGGCATGAGCAATGAATCTCTTGAGGAGCTTACTCAAGCTCTTGAAATATATGGCTATGCACGTTCCATCACATCAAATCCTGCACAAAAATCAGTCTACTGGTTCCAAATCACAAACGCCCTCAATCAAATTGGCAATATTTATTTCCATCAACGAATGATGGAAGAAGCTGGCGAAAAATACAGTCAAGCTCTTCGAGCTTCCAAAGAGTTTTTAAATGAAGCATTACCAGAGGATAGTTGTTTAAGTTTACATGTTGCAGATATCATTAATAATGTTGCCTGTGTCAAGGCAGAACAAAAAGATTACGAGAAATCGATACATTTATTTAACCAAGCTCTAGAATTACAAATAGCTGGGCTTGGCGAAGAGGATCCAGCTGTGTCTATAACCTTGAATAATATTGGGACTATGAATTTCAAAGCTAGAAAATTTGAGGTAGCGCTGAAGTCCTACAAACAGGTATTGAAAATGAGGAGATTTCTCTTTCATAGGGATCATTATACTGTGGCAGAAGTATTGGTGGATATTGCAATGACATATGAAAAGAAAAGAGATTATGATCGTGCTGCCCGATCTTTGAAGGAAGCCTTGCGAGTGACATCAATCACATATGGGACAAAACATGAAAAGATTTTTGATATTTATAACAAATTGGGGGTGCTAGCCAAGAAAGCCGGTCATGAAGAACAATCTGTGAAGTATTTTCAAGCAGCAAGAAGTGCAGATATTGAGGAAAGTACAATATTTGGCAATGGAATATTTTCACATTGATTAGCAGTTCTTCAAAGAGGCTCTTTTATTTTGTATCATGCATGTATTCTGCTATATGAAAGAAATCAGAAAAATTTTCGAATTTTATTATTTGCAATAACTATATCAAATATATAGATTTATTTGTATTGTAGAAATAACAATAATCTTACTCCACATTCAACAAATGATCATATTATGGAGAGACACCCCATTCGTTTCAATGAGGTATTAAATGCATAGTTTAAATTGCATTACGAGTAATCTTTTTATCACTAACAATTATTATTATTATTCTTACACGGCATTTTACAGATACAATCATATGCTCATTTTTTAGAACTACGAAGACTGAAAAACATAAAAACACCAATTCCTACAACAGCTAAACTACCAATAACAATCCCAGCAATTGTACCATTTGATAAAGTTGGGCCTGCACTGCAGCCACTGAGGTATTCACTTTGAATTAAGTCTTCATTGTAACAAATATATTCATTGCGACCTAAGCCACCACCAAATTTCGCAGTTAAAGCCGACTTGGGATCGGCAGGCGTACAGGGGGTTTTGGGATGCATTCTCTTAGCTTTGGACATGCGTTTTGTCATTTCTTCCAGCATACGATGAATAGCGTTGTAAGAAAGAGGACCATCGTTACGTGCATAATGCCAGTGTTGTCCTGCAAGCATGGCCTTATCTGGAAAGATCAATTTTACAACATCTTCATTATCAAGAATATTGAGATAACTGCGGCTATCGTAGATCCAAAAATCAACAGGAATCAGTGGGTTGTCATTACAAGATTCAGATAGAACACCCTTTTCACACTCAGGGAAGAAATCAGGACCAGTGATGACATCCTTGCCACCATCACTGGAGTTGTGATGGACAATAGGCATGCCTAATTCTTCTAAGGTTCGTGGGACCCAAAGAGTAATGGGATCAAAGCCAACAACAGCAAAGATGTCTTCTCCAGTATCTTCATCTTTTCGAATAGCGTTGATCGCTGCTGCAACACGGATCCCTTCTTCTTGTTTTTTCTGCATGGCGTCTGTAAATTTTTGAGCAGATTTGCACATGTTTTTCTTGTCTTGCTCAATTTGTTCAATGTTTGCTCCTCCAATGGCTATCGCAAGTTCTTCAATTCTACTTGCAATATCGATCATAGAACGACCAAAGCACTTGGTCTGATCTTTATAATCGTAATCTGCATTTTCCTCATCATTGACATAGCGACAGTCGGGATGATACTCAAAAAAAGTATCAATGAAAACAACTGGAATCCCTGTCTCTTCTGTGACCGTCCTCATTTGGCTATCAACTCCATTGTCAATAAAGAGAATGTAATCGATTTCGTCTTTGTATTGTTCGATAAATGAGATATCATCCCATCGGAAACATCCTCGTGGGTTAGTGAAGCATCCAGGCGACAAATTATTCTTTGTGTGCAGCCAAACTACTTCTTCTTCAAAGGGATCGGCATCAGGGTATCTTGAACCATCTCCTGGATTGTCAATATCAAGATCAGTTCCTCTGATTCCCCAAAGACCCCATATAGACGTGATTTGATCCTCAATTCCTTTTTGTATTACAAAAACACAAACAAAAATGTGAGAATGTTGGGAAATTCAAATGCTTCATTCATCATTTATTTTTAAACCACTAACCCATGCGATAAAGCGATAACGCTCCTGTCGCCGCACGAGAAGCAAACTTATCAGTTTCCTTAAAATTGAAAGTCCTCCCAAGATCATCAGTAAATTCACCAGCCTGTACTGGAGCCCACGACATTAGAATGCATGGTAGGAAGGCTTTGAAACACTCTGTGTATCTCATGATTTACGTTGTGCAACAGATATTTCAATTCAGAAATAAAGTGAGACAATTTTCATGGAATACTGCACGAGAAATATTTGCATGCACAAAGGTGTCAACATGAACATATTAAAGGCGCGTGTACTGTCAATGTTTGACTCCGTTTGTAATTGTGTTTTGCAAAACTCAAGTTGTGGTACATAATATTTAATTTGCTTTGTTGAAGTCAACAATGTAATTAAAATTGCAATTACAAAAGAACTTACAAAACCGAACTCTACTTTTAAAGATTATCATGACGCTGCATCTATTTTAAGCATGCCATCATGACCTATCTACGTCAATAGTACACTTTAACCACCACAATCAATGAAATTAGTGTTCTGGTTTAGTGCGAATATCATTTGAATGAGAATGCGATGGGCACGTTTCTAATATATGCCTTATTCCATAATGTGCTGATTTTCATTGATATTTGCAATATTTTCTGCGAAATAATGGAATAAATAAATGTGACATTGATAATGTACGCGGTAACGATAGATACACTCAATATCCATTGGCATGCATGTTATTGATTTGGTATTATCGATTGAAAGCAACTGAATTCATAGAGGAAAAATGGAAGTGGATTTATGAAATACTGTTTCTGTTTAGAATGCTATAAATGTTTACATCAAGGTATTCCTATTAATAACGCACGTCTAGGGCATGTCTGATGTGGGTTTTATCTTTTTCACGCTTTTGAAGAAGTCACTGCAAATATTACTAATTTTGTTAATTTTTTCTTCCCAATAATTTGCCAAAATAACATAAAGATATAAGTGATGCAATACAAAAAGTGCTTGGCACGTTTCTCTCAAATCATTCAATAGTTAGCCAATCGAAGCACGCAGTTGAAGTTGTTTTTTGATATAAACAAGCAGAGTTGAAGTCTACCCAATTGCTCTGTTTTAGCTTTTTTTTAGTCTAAAAATTACATAATACCTATCCAAATTAAAAAACAGATTGATAAGCCTACAAATCTTGTTCTTTTGTAAAAATGACAACCAATCTGCTGATTTTAGCAGGAGCTTGTTTTAACAGCAAAGGAAGTTTCCAAAAGTGTGCTTTGAAACCAGATGATTGCTCGTCGCAAGTGTTTCGATCCTCTTACTGGCTTTCCCAGAATGCCGATGCTGAGATTATGAGTCTGTGTTCTAATCAACAAAGCATTCGCAATTTAAATAGTCTTGGTCGGTGTAATGGACAGGCTGATAGATACATTTGTACTAGCGACAAGACAGCTTGTCGTTTTGCAGCGGTTTTTGAACCAAATGCTGATGATTGTAATCTTGTACATGATTTTCACGATGGCAATGAGTTTACAAATGCGCATTTTGGATTTTGCTACCAGGATTCACGATTTGGAGATGACATTCGATATTGTGCATGGAGTTTCCAGGAATGCGGTGGCAAGGATTCATAACTATCTTGGCACGGAGCAGATACTTTTTTGCCGACTCAAAGCCGTTTTGTCAGTGTGACGATGTAAGGACTGGTGCCTGTGTTGACAGCAATAATGAGAATGTATTTTGTGCCGTTTCTGGCGAAGTTTGTGATACGAGCTCTGGCTTTAAATTTCTCGAAGTACTGGAACTCGAAGCCAAATTATCAACCACATGTAATCTCTGCGATATGCTCTCAGATTTTGACCTAAATAATCCAGTTGGTGGTCAAAATAAATCTGGACTAAACGCTGGAGAAATCGCTGGAATCACTGTTGGAAGTGTCCTTGGGTTATTACTCATTGTTGGTATGAGTATTGTGATATTTAGGAAAGAGAAGAAACCTGTAACATCACCAAAGTCAAAGAAAAACAATGTTGCTTTGGATGAACAGAGTCTCAATAGTGTTCTTTAATGTGAAAAAATGCTCCAATCGTATCGTGAAATAATATTTATGGTTGTGAGTTGAAAACGGTTTGGTTGTCAATACTTAGTTTCATGTATCATTTATTGTAATCAATGGATTGAGATGTCATACATACCTGATTTTTACTGTTGTGTGTGTTTTCTATTCTTCTCAGAAAAGGAACAATGCTGGAAGAAGGGCCCCAAACAAAACTTAAGCTATTCCCCTCACATTTCTGTTTGCCTTTCGGAATAGAGTGAGGAAGTAACCGTACTAGAGAAATATCATTACCGAAGATAGACAATCAAAACAAAAGATGAAGCAATAAAAGGTAACTCTCTCAATGTAAAAGAAAGCGTTAAAGATATGCTAAAGAAAAGAGGACATTAAAAGGAAATGCTGAGGCTTTTTTATGAGGGCAAAAAATAGATTTTTCTTTTATGTATCTCTCTTCAACATCCCAATCAGTGCTAACGCGATCTTGAAATTCAATTTGTAATGAAGAAGAAATCAAAGGACAAGAAAGTACAGAGTCACTCATGATATGAGAAGGTGGTTCAATATACCACTTGCTCAATATCTTTATTTAATTGCATTGTTGAATAGTCTATATGCTCCTTCGCAAAATGTAAGTTTTTCTAAACATGACCTAAATTCTTGGGATTATAGAAAGATTGAATATAGAACGCTTTTAATATTTTTGCAAGCTTCGAAAATCCACAATGCAGTTTATGGACAATAAATATCTTTGTATTTTCAATTTGTGTCCTCACTTTTTGTCCTCTCCTAATGTTACTGAATTCACTCTGTTGCATTAAATTAGATTAGTGCGACAACGAGAGCACAATTATAAATGATGCCACTAAAGAATGAGAGAAGAGATATGTTCTCTTATTTATTAAGGTTTAAACGTAACCATAAAAGTAGCCACAACAAAAATATCTTTACATTTTGACATTTTTATTTTGTGAAGGAAAAAAATGTTAGCATTTTTTGGTTTTTATTTCACACTTAAAAAATGGATTTTTGACGGTAAGCAAAGGGTGTAAATTCTTGAACGACGTTTGATTAAAATATTCCCAGTGCAGTAGTTAAAGCAAACAATAAGAAGAGAGAACCCCCAATGTATCCAATAACTTTTTCGGAAACATATTTTGCGATAACTCCACCACCAAGAACTGCAATACCTGTAGCGATAGCATGAGCAGCAATTGCTCCTCCTGCAACACTAACTGGATTTTGGGCTGCGGAGAGAGCAATGGTTGCCAAGAAAGAACGATCTCCAAACTCGGCAGCGAAAACTAACGCAAAAATACTTCCAATAGAGGCCCTTTGTGTGGATATTTGATATAGAAAATAAGTTGAAAGAGTTTTTAAAACAAAAAAGGTGAATTTGACAAACTCACCACATCGTTGATTGCTTGATGGCACTACTACTTTCAACAGCTTCTTCTGCGTCAGCGAATTCTTCATCCATACCAGAATTACCTTCAGCGGGGTCCAAATCAATAGCCTCTTTCAGAGTCTTCAAACCAAAGAAAGTAAAAGCTAAAACAGCTGCAATATCATCCAAGGGAAGTCCTTGAGCAAGACTTGATGGAACAGCATGAAAAATCTGCCCGATAACGCATGATATGACTGTCATAACTGCGAGGGCCCCAATAGATCCAGCAAAAGATATAAGACGTGATGTTTTCATAGAGAGCAATCCAGCGATGAAAAAGGTTTTATCGCCAATCTCACTCAAAAATACAAGCGAAAAGGCTTGGTAGAATCCAGTACCGGATGCCCATTCAATGAAAGATGAAGCAGATGCTGTGAGTGTGTTGGTATCTGTAATAGCGACAGAAGCTGAAGGTAGCGATAAAGCTGCTGCTGAGATAATTGCTGTGCTAACTGCTAGGTTTGTCTTGTTGTCTTTAAACCAGAATGAAAGGTCTTCGATTAGGGACTTGGAATTAGATAAAGGACCTGGGGTCCCTGTAATGAAATCACTTGATTTGGATTCGGATTCTTTTGTTGCATGAAACCATGAGGAAGTTTTAGTACTTTGATGATTTGTTTTTTTGTACATGTCTAGAGTGACTGCCCGTCCTGGACTGAAAGATCCAACGCCTAAGGATGGATTACTAGAAGTATCATTTGCCATCCAAGCAGTTTGGCCAAACGAGATGTTGTTTAGTTGTTTGTGGCGAACAATATAAAATTGTAGCAAGTTGAAGTCAAAGTAGAATTTAGATGTAATTTACATACGGTACGTATCTTCATTTCTATGAAAATAATAATGCATTGAATGATGTCTCCAGAACTCCAAATAAATGTTTCATAAATTCATAAAACGACATGACGTCATTGAGCAAGTACAAAACAAAATGTCTACGCGTGTAAAATAAGAAAGAATTACATCCAAAATGCATCTCCCAAGTGTTCCATCACGCAGTGTAATGGATGAAATGGAAGCAATAACTCGAAACAGGAAACGAACATAATGAACTAATTACTCCATCAAGTATAGTACACAATGAAATTGATTTTTCGATCACCGCTCTTCTGAAAATCCATTTTCTATCAACATAACAAAGGCATTCATCTTCTTCGTAAAAAATCTCACCTGAATGCATTTGCTTGGAATGGTAACAATGCTGCTAATAGCACAACTGTTCGAAGGAATGCAACCATGTTTCCTAGTGCTGTTTGTGAAAACTTTGACCTTGTTATGGAACAGCAAGGCTCAGAGTGCGATGCTTGGCCTGTTAATAGAGTTTGTTGTAGTTAGTTCGTGCGTCTAACTTGAATTGGAAAAAGATTGCGTATTACACATACAAATTCTTTTTAAATACAGTAATTATCAATGGTTGGGTGTTTAGACTAATTAAAAAACATTTCGATTCTGAAAACCGTTGTGGCCCTCTTGTATTTCGTCTTGTCAATCTAACCACTATAAACATATTATGCCGTACACAACAACATACGTACAACAAAAGCATGAGGTTAATTATTGAACATAAAATGGGAATCTCTCTAGAGATTTTGACCTCACGTACGTTTTTCAATATCGTTTTCTGCCTCATTAATTTTTCCTGTTCTTTGTCATGATGTGTCTTATTATAATTTCCAATCAGCGGTATCCCATCAGGCTATGAGACAACTTATATTTTAGAAATAATTAGCCGAACCTAACAATGATAACTCTAGAGAGAGAGAGAGAAACCAATGGATTAGTTTGTGAAGTACGTGCGTACCATATAGAATTATTGTACATACGGAAGAATTTGTTCTATCGATGCTCTCATGCGTAGAAAGAATAGTACAATTATTGATTGGGTAATGAATACTTATCACAATCATGCAGCAGCCTGGGGCATGCATAACCTATTGATTGGGTAATTATGATTAAGTAGTGATTAATGGAGGAGACATACATTTGTACATACGCACAATAAAAATCTATGTATGACAGTTTAAATGATATCTGACATCTTATGATTATGACGTATTGTACATCAAAATAAATGGTGTGCAAAAAAGTTAGACACCGTCCACTTACTCCAGACCATCAATCAGCCATTCCTCAGAACAAAAATAATCTTTCCAGTAATTGCAATCCATCCATCAATCAAGCTAAATCGGTTGAGAAATTTTAGAAAACTAATCTTTTGAAGCGTGATCTTGGATATTCGTGATTAGTAAAAGATGAGAAATAATAGCCGATTTACAATTTCGCTGGCCCTGTGTCTTGTCATGGGCTTTGACTTATTCAGCTTGATTGACTCATTCAGCAGTAGTTATCAAAAAAATGTTTTCCGGTTGAGAACAAAATCGAAGGAATTGTTCAAGTCAAAGGCTCTCTATATGTCATTCGTCGCAGATGGGTCGGATTACACAAATTCCGAGTCTGACTATGAAGATTCTGAATCTGACATGGATTCTGCAACGAATGGACCTGGTTTCAATCCTCTAGCCATGAATGCTCCTACGAGTGAAGAGAAGCCAGTCCCATTATCTAAAAATGCTGGAAGTCGATTCATTGCATTTGTTTGGGACCACTTGGTAGATGAAGAAAACAGAGATAGGATGGATTTGCATGAAGAACGTGTGAAGTTCACTACAGACCATATTATGTATTGTAGAAAAACCAACTTGTACAATGAAACCTTTAATTACAACTCTATGGTAGATGTTGTATGGAGTTACCCTCTGTAAGTTTCATTTGCTTTCATTTTTTTTTGTTTTCTTTTTTTTTTATCGCTGAGATTTTTCTGAACAAACATGAATCTATTCCAAACATAATATTTAGATTATCATCTGATTTAAAGAGCTACATAGGCCATGCACTTTGCTTAGACTCCAACACACGTGAATCAGCCGAAGAATTCCTCCGTAATGACCCCATTATTCAATCCATTGCTGGCAAATCATCCTCGGATATTTTGGAAAACATCTCCATCCTTCGATGGCGTCATCTAAAAGATTATTCTCTCCGACAAGACGATGGCCGTGAGGGCTTGCCTACTATGATCATCGGACTACACAACCCACCCGTAACATCCAAATCCAGTCAAACCAAATCCAAGCTCCCCACTAAGAAATGGCAAACTGTGCGAGAACAAACCTATGATGATCATCTGAAGTATCTCATCCAGAGCGATCTTGTCATTCAAGCGGGGCCATTACATGTCGGAACAGCAGAAAAAGATGATCCCAAATCAGTTGCCATTGGTGATTTGATTATCATGAATGCACATAACAGAAACCATGCTATTGAATTTGCTGAAAATGATCCATTGGCATTGGCTGGATTGTATCAAACGCTAAAGGTACACAGATTTAATGATTTGGATGTTACTGGAAAATTTGTGGTGGATAATATTTATTTGCAAATGTGCAATGGGAAAAATACACATATGGAAATGAAGGAAGCCTTACAGTATTGGGGATATCCTGTTTCGGATAAGCAAACAAGGTGGCTTAATAGGTAAAATGATTTTACACAAAATATTGAGGTCTAAAATAGCACAAATGTACATGTTATTGTCATTCATTAACGAAAATAGTACGACATTAAGTTATAAAATTTTGATGAACTTTTATAAAAATATAATTACGGTTTGTCTCATACCATTCATGAAATGTCTAAAATGCTATTTTGTTTTTCGAGGACGTCCTGGACGTCGTTTTGTTTTTTCCTCTGGTTCTGAAGACGATCTTGGTCTTCCTCGTTTTCGTTTGGGTCTTTCCTCTTTATTCTCTTCCTGTGCCAATTTGGAGGCACTTTGGTTATTCTTTTTGGATACTTCTCGATGCTGGAAAACACTCTTCGAAATAACATCAGGCCCCAGAATATCCATGGCTCCACGCAACAAGGTTGGTTGTGAGGCTATTCTTTCAAACAGAATATCTTCCTCTTTTCGCCTTTCCTTTTCTTTCTCAGAAATACCGTCTTTTCCATTCTTCTTTCCACTTCCAATCATGCTGTGTTGATGTTTCGTAGAAACACATGTAAGAGGAAGTAGAAGGTTGATTCATTACAAAACATTCGATAGAATACTTACTTATCCAATTCTAATTCCAACCTATCTTCGAATCCAGGTCCAAAATATAGTTGAGTCGCATTATCAGAAAGCACGGAGTTTGAAGCATTGTATAAGGCGGAAGTATTCAATGTTGTGTCTTTTAATGCTCGAACTATATCACCGAGTTCTAGTTGCTCTTCCTTTTGTAATTGAAGGAGCATTACTTTATCATCTGTATTTCCATTGGAATCGATTTCTTCGTTTTTGGCTAGATACCGTAGCATAATAGCCTTTTTTCAAATGTAAAAATCATTCGAAGTCTAGGAGTTAGCACTTTCTCATTCAATTGAATTACTACATTATATTTCAATCTTTTTCATATCTTACCTTTTCCACAACCTTCCCAACAAAGTCATACCCCAGAAATGCCAATGCTTTAATAACATCACCTTTTGGCAATGCTAAAGAATTTCTTTCATCAAAGCCCAACCAATGAAGAAATTGGACAGATGATGCAGAGAGACTTTCCCATCCACCACCAGTACCTTTCTCTCTTAAACTCTTTCGATGTTGGTTCCATTCTTTACTCTCTTTGCTTAAACCCTCATTGACATTTATAAAGGAACCTCTTCTTACTTCAGCAAATAACATGTACCATTTATCCATCATTTCGTCGGTTCTCAGATCGAATCGTGCTAGGCGATCTCGCAAATGCCCTCCTTCCCATTTCGACGTGTCGACGGTTGTTTTTGCTTCACCGACATTTTCATTTTCAAATTTAAGATTCTTTTCGTCATCCTTTGTCCTTATCTCGTATGCATCATGCATCTGATCACAAAACAAACATATGCGCTCTGAGTTATTGTATAAGAGCAAGCAATCATATTTTGACTTGATTTACCTTAGCCCACTTTTGGTATTCATTCATTTCTTCTGGGAACAGAATTTCTAATTGAGAGACCTCAAATCCACACTTTATATCGTAGGCCAGTCGATCTTTCCCTCTCAGTGCTCGATATAACATGGTGGAATCTAATTCACTGTCCATTACTCCATGAAAAAGTTCTTTATCTTTATGATTATATGTCATCACTTGTGTTTACGACAATATAACATTTGATTAAGCCAAAAGAATTAAGTTTATTTACACAGTTTCGAATCAAATGTGCTACTTACCTAAACGAGCGCGTTTGTAATCCTCCTTCATTTTTCGTCGAAGTGCCCTAGCATCTTTTATTGCATGTTGCAAACATCTTCTTGCCACCTTTTTGTTTCATATTTGTTTCATTAAGAATAAAAAAGTGAGAGTGGTTCAAAAACATTCACAATCAATTGTCCATACTGTTATCATACCATTAAGACAGCAGCAACAGTTTCGGGTTTAGGACGATGTCCATCGCCGAAAGTCACCATCATTCTAGCACCCTCTTTGCCCAAAGGTACATTCTCCAATGATTTCCAAGTATCGTGCATTAAAAATTGAAACGATTCTTGATTGCCATTTAATTGTCTATGTCTAGCTTCTAAATGCTCATCCTGTTGCTTAAGGGATTGAATAGTGACGTTTCCATCGTCTAGCTTGGATATTACTCCCTGATTCTTCTTTTTCGAAGCATTCCTCTCTTTATTTCCGCATTTTTTGCTTTTATCCTCAATTTCAACATCATAATCATCTGTATCAATTTCTAATCTTTTAGATGTCGCGCTTTTGGGTAATGATATTAATGCGTCCAAATTATTGGATGCATTTGCTTTAGTTGATTTGTAGGAATCAACAAGGGTAGAAAGGAGATTTTCTATGCGGTCTTTCTTCGCTTTTACGTTCGATCGGGACATTACTAATGAAACGAGGTTTTCAACTTCTTCAACAAAAGTAGTGTTCGAGTCATTCTGATGCACGAATTCTTTATTCAAATCATTGCTGAAAACAACTTGTGTGGAATCTTGTTCCTTCTTTTTACTTATTGCGATTTCCTTGTTTTGGCTTTGAAGATGATCAGTAGAAGTTACCATGGCTTCTTTGCTATGTACATCAAGATCATTATCGTGCACTATTATAACATTTTTGCCATCATATTCAACTTCGTCCTCGACTTTATCTCTTTCTAGAAGTACTACCAATGGGATATTTTTTCGATTCTTTCTTCGCCGTTTTATTTTGATAATAGTGGCATTCAGCCAACCATCTTGCTTATAGTAGACTTTAACTTTATCTCCTTTTTCAGGTCGTCCCGTCGAAGTAGAGTTTTTAGATGCTTTTGATTTGGTGACAGTAGATTTTGGAGTTGAATTTTTAGCTTTCCTTATTATGGAGGATGCAGTCGATGACTTGTTAATTGAATCACTTAAAATTTTCTTCAATATGTTTTCTTCTGGAGGATTAGATGTTGCTCTAGTTATTTTTGTCGATGACGAATGTTTGGTCGCATTTTGCTTTGGAGTTTTTGGAGGTGTGGACTTCGTACCTGATCTTGTGAATCTTTTTGGTCCTGTGCTCTCATTCATATCAGAATTCGACATGCTAGATCTAGTTTTTCTTGTTTTTGTTTGTGATTTTTTTTCATTTCTGTCATCGGTTTCTGTTAGAGTTATCACTTTCTTATATCTTTTGGGGGGTTTTGATGCTGCTTCACCATCAAGTTTACCATCAAGTTTACCATCAAGCTCTTTTCCACTTGGATCATTGTCGCTTGTTTTCTGAGGAATGTTATTATGATTTCCATTTTTCTTTGATGCTGATTTTATGGATAAAGGTTTTGATTCAGGGGTTGCTTTAGATTCATTTTTAATATTTTGATTTACGCAATCGTTTTCATTAAGATGTACAGCCTCTTCCATATTTGTGTGACTTTGACTTTTATCATTGTGAGATTCTTTATGTGAGTTGGAAATCTGATTTTTTGAAAATACCTTTTTGCCTGCCTGACCATTATTTTCGTCAATATTCGAACTTAGCGACATTGGTATACATTGGTTTGTTTTAGATGGTTCTTTATCCACATTTCCTTTCACCAAAATCGGATCATCAATTATTTTATCTACCACCTGATAATTTTCTTTTTCAGTTTGTTTGCTTTCAGTCTGTCCTTCTTTTTTATTGTCTGTGAAGTCCATCGCATTTTGATTGGATATTTCATCCAACATAGTATTGGGTTCGATTTCAACCGGATTTTTATGTTGCTGGTCTTGGCATACGAGAATTGCATTGACACCATCATATTCAAGTTCATCAACTGTGCCATCGCCTAAATCGACTTTGATCATTGGTGTATCTGCGTTTGATGCATCTACTATTTGAATAACACGACATTCTGTCCAACCATCTTCATAAAATACTTTTACAATATCATTGACTTTCAGCGTAGGAAGTTCCATTATTTCTGACGAATTATATAGCTGTACATTAATTCCATCTATTTCAACTTCATCTTCAGCTCCGTCTTCCAATACAATTTTTACTAATGCGTTTTGATCTTTTTCTGATTGGGTTAAAATTTCTTTTATGGTGCATTCAGTCCATCCATCTTCGTAGTAAACCTTAACCTTATTCCCGATCTCTATTTCTTTGTTGTTAATTGGTGATTTTTCTACTTGATTAAATTGAATTGTTGATAATTCTTTTGCCTTGCTCATCTTTTCTTCTGTCGCTCTATCCATAGATAAATTGAAGTGTCCGAATCTTCAGCAATACAACGTTTCAATAGATGAAAACAAGATTTTTCAAATTTGGCTTGCAGCGGATACCTACATAAAAAATAACTATATTTTTTTCTATTAATCTTTATTAGGTATAGTACCGTACGGTACGGTAGTTGAGATTGATGGTCATCGGATAATTTTTCGTTTCCCGATTTATTTTATCATTGCCCTAAAGGGGCCTTTTTATATAAAGAGTGTGGTATGTTTTTCTTTTCTTTCCTGCTGCTGTCGGAGTTGGAGTCTGAAGAATGAACGTCGAATTTAGCAAGACTGTTATCATATTTAGATTGAAATATGAATTACTTAGAAAGAATGAAAACCCATTCGTTCTATTAAACCTCACCTTCTTTTTAATTAAAGATGATTGTGACATAACTGAATAAACGAATTTTAATTATTTATTGGAATCATATAAATATATTCCCATGTGACTCTAAATTTGTCGAGATGCACTATGTGTTCAAATTTTTCAATAGGATCATTTACAAGTTAACAAAATTAACAAATGACTCCACAAAAATTATAATTTCAACAAGTTTTTTTATTCCGAATTTTCATTCGGCAATCTCAAATATTAAAATATCTGATAAACCATTGATCCACCAGCGCGATCCATAACATTATCAGAACAGAACCATCAATCATTATCAAGATGAAGCACGCTTTTATGTTAATACTGCTTCTAACTTTGTTGGATCCAACACATGTAAATGCAAAGTCAATAAGATTAAGAGGAAATAAACGAAGTAAACAGAGGAAATTGGTGCGAAAAAATCATTGTCTGGTTTATCTGTATCTCAACTTCTTATTAACCTTTGAAAATATCTATTCTAACATGTCGTTCCCCAATTTATTTCATGTACGTTGAATTGATGATGTAGAATGAAATAATTGAGAATAAGTCATCAACACAATCACAAACTGGACAACGTCAATTGAAAAAAGGGAAAAAAAAACGCTATCACAAAATACCACCAGGAGCAATATTACTAGCAGCTGGAGCTACAGTCGCAGTTGGAGCCACTGTTGCAGCAGGAGCTGTAACTCTCAACGTTGCGAAGAAAATTCTTTCATCAGCTCAACCCAGTTGGGAAGACAGTACGTTTGCTCCGTCCATCACACCAACAGAACTAGCGTCCCAATTTAATTTTACATTTCCATTTGTGCCATAAATTTTCGATTTCGTTGGTATTATTCTGGCTTCAATTGATCAATCTCGTATGGTCAAATGCTCTTCCAGTGGAATCTGAAACCGAAGAAAATTAACTTTTGTCGTTTTTCATGAATTAAATTCTTCCATAGTTTGATAAAGATAAATTCATGACTTCACCAAAATTAGCGACATTTAAAGCTTCTCCATGCGACTTGTGTTTTTTAAATACGCGAGTATTTGATTGAAGATTACTTGGAATTTGATTCAGCATACTGCAGCTTTATCATAGGGATAGTATAAAGAATCCACTGAGTTTTTAATGAGTTTTGATATTGATTCTGCAAACACGATTTTAGGAGATGATAAGTACAAAAAATTAAAGCTACGAATACTCGCCTAAAATGATATTTGAAAGTGTCGGAAAAGACTCAACAGTGACATCAAGTTCAGATATGATGGTAAAGAATTCATCTTTTCTTTTACAATTTCTCATCACTTTTGAATTCTATTAGCTCCTGAGGAGCTGCATATTTTATTTTATTTTTCACCTTATAGTCTAAGTGAGTGCATGTATTACACAAATTGCCAAATGGTCAGAATAATACTAGAGTCAGAGCAAAAATAGAAAAAAATCAGAATCGGAAAGAGAGTTTTTTATCACAGAAAAATAGTATCATTAAAAGAGATGATTCAAATTCTTTTTTGGAAAAGGAGTTTTTACTTTATATCAAAAATGCAATAAACGTAATAATTTGAAGAAAGAAATTGAACTCGAGATATTTATCTTTTCAGGACTTACTCTCAAATGAAAGTGTCAGAAAAAGCAAAAAAGAACTTTTTACTAAATACTGTTAATCGAATATCAGAATAAGGCGTGAAGTAAGACGTGATTTTATTGCACTATATTTATTACTAATTGTGTAAAATGAAGATAACCTCTATTTGTTGTACGTATGGCACTAATCAAATTTTGGTAAAAGAAGTAGTTGTTCTAAAAATCAAAATTCATAACCGTATGTTTTTCGTAATATTTGTCTATATGATTTTTCGAATTGAGCAATAAGAATTGCACAGGAGATAAAGATGGGTCATCATAATTTGCTTTTTGGAAATGAAGGGCATTCTATAGATTGTTCTTTGAAAGCATATAAAAATAACAACCCAAATTCAAATGAGTGTAAATGTTATGAGTAGGAATGGAGCAGTTTTCAAGACCGAACCTGTAAACGTTTTTTAAGTTGGAATAGGGTTCACGTTGACATGGATTGGAATTGTATTTTCTATTTTGGGAGGAAGCGTTACAATAATATTACGACATTTGTGCAGAATTTGTCGTGTTATTATTTTCGATTTGAGAATTTGGCAATGTTGGATTTTGTACTGTTGGATTTGCATTACCTTGGGTAATATTTTGCGGATTCTTTTGATCGTAGCGAAAGAGATTGTGGAGGTGTATTGGGTGGATCATGACACCTGAATTGTTATCGATGATCATGTTCTCATCTTCAATGGCTGTGCGCCAGTTCCAGCCTTCAGCTGCGTACTCGATGGAGTTGCGCACGGCATTTTCATAAAGTTCAGATGCAGTGCTCCATATACGTGCTTTGATAGGCTCTGGATACTCCTCCCTCATCGGTATGGGTACAATTTCAACATTGTGATTCAAAGATACTTTTCGTCTTATTCTTCGTCGCTTAGTGCTTCTGTTATCGAATGATGAATCATTGCTTACGAAGGTAAGATTGCCTGGAGAAAGAATTGAAGTCAACATGGGAGGATATCGTGATGAGATATTGTTTCCTTTAGATTTTCGAGTCAATCGTGGGAAATTTAACAAAAAAAGTCATAAGTACGCATGTAATTAGAATCTTTGCTTCCATAAAAATTGAACCAGAACTGAATTCAAGGAGAAGAATCATAATCATAATTAAGTAGGCTGAAGGTTCTGACGTGTACAGATTTTTGCTAACAAACAGAATTTTCGAGAAAAATAGCTATTTAAAAATACATACACATGAAAGAAGATATATGTCATGTCAACAAACTATCTAAATATACTACGAAAGCTGACTCCTAAGAAAAAATTCGGCTCGTCATTCATGAGTCGACAACTAACTTCAAAAAGTTAGAGAACTCAACATATGGAAATGTCACCCTCAATGACAGGGACCAATTGAGAAGGTTCAAACCAAAGAAACGTGTATGCAACATAAGAAGAAACAATTCATTGTAATGTACGTCATATGGTGACGACATGTATTCACAGCAGCAATGTCAAGGAAAGTTGACAAGGAACAATCAATATAAGATATTCACAGCTCATTTTTCACAGATACTTAGGCCAAGACAGTATAAGAATAGAAACTCTGTATCATAGAATGTCAAAACAAATATCAAACACGATCCAAATTCATTCTCAATACCGTCAACACAGTAAAACAATATGGGATTGTGCAAGTAACATTAACCATCGCAGTGTATGACAATAAAAACGACGGTATGGATGTACCAACCATACCTAATCGAACAAAAAAGCATTCGGAAGTTGAAAACAATGAAAAAAAGTGTACATACGGCACAGACCTACAGTACGTGTTCAACAATCAGTGAAAAAAGCAGCCATGAAGCTTGCGATGAATGAAATCGATACGCACCAAGTAGAACAATGGAGATGTGAAAGAAAGGTCTCCAATACGAAGCCGTACATACGAAATCTCTCGAAAAGTAAAAAGATGAGCGAAAACTTACCAATTGAATAACATGGTGTCGCTGAGTTCAAGTTCGTTCCAGCACCATCCAAAGAAGAATTTGCAGATCCGTTGTCAGAAACAATGTTTATAGAGCCGACTAGAGAAGAATCCTCTGCCCTTTGTGGGTTAGTTTGGACTTCATTTTCTTCCATTAAAGATTTTTTGTTATCAATGGAAAACATTTTTTTTATACTTTCGTTTTGGGAATTACGGATAAATGTATCAATGTCCATTTCAGATGGAAAATGATCATCATCAAAATAGTAATCATCATCGCTTTCGTCGTCTTCGTCAAAAGAAGAGTCGTCATCTAAACCAACATTCAATTGCTCGTAAGTTGGTTTGACTGCTCCCAAACGAGACAGTTCCACCTTGGTATTCATCGATTTTATTGGTATCAACGAAGATTGTGAGCCTTCAGTTGACTTTTCCGTCGAATTTTGAGGAGGAATCCCAATTTTGTGAAGAAAACGTTTTCGGATACGTTCTGCTGAACTCATCCTATGAAGCTTATCTTCCTTTTAGAAAGGGATTCTCGAAACAGTCCATTAATATATTGAATGAAAGTAGGTTTTCACACTTTCCTAATTAAAAAATTGAAGTCGCATGCGCAACCACTTCGTAGATATATATTGATTTATCCTACGTGCATTGACATGCAAAGACAGTTTAGCAATCACCTATAAAAACACAATTTACGTGTTCTTTCTTGGTACGTCAACCTTACGTAGAATTATTTTAGCAACAGCCTACTCTCTATAGAGAAAGGAAAATTTCATTCAACCTTTGGACACCGGAGGATCCAGTAATTCAGAAATGAAGTGAACGCGTAATAAACAATCTATTTAACGAGAAATAAAGAAATTTGGTTGTTTCTTCAACAATGATTTAAAATACTTAGACAACTTCTTCGTTTAAATTCGGTCCTAATTCATCATCATAAAAAGGATATGCACTCCTTCATGAAAAATAAATTCCTTGGTTTTGCCCCAAGATGAGCATCGATTGAAATACGTCAGTTGCAGTGAATAATGTAAATGACGTGTCATTAAAACCCATTTTTCATAAAATTCAATTCGAAAAAAATGTTGCATAATAACTAGAAAAATCGAAATGGAGATGAAACTTGCTTTATTTTTTAAAGCTTAACAGTTATTCCACCTCATTGAAGCACTGGTTTTTTCATGATGATGTTTTCATTTACATGACAGCATTAGATGAGCTCACTGAACCAGTCTCTAATGATGTTCAAACCTGGTCACCACTTCATCCACTTGATAATCACGTCTATATCTACAGAATCAAAGAAAGAACAATTCCTGTGCTATTGCATAATTCCTTACAATAATGAGCAATGTCCTCATTTACTTGTAGTGTGGATAAACAATTTGCTGTCATTTGTTGTCATCTGTAAATTTTAATTGGATTTATTCTATACATTAGACTTGTAAAAACGTATTGTTCCGTGTAAAATAATTTCCACGATGCTGGACAGATCATTGCAAAAAATTTCAATCAAATGAATCCCATTTTCGTCACAATATGCATGTAGAAGAGCACAGGTCTCCTCATGAAGAATCGCCGAGGAAGCAATGAATTCATTCATCAGCTCTGCATTCTGCTGTCTCAAAGCCTCATTACAATTATAACCCTAACCATAATCTTAACAGTAATATGAGTATAACCCTAACACATATTCACAACCCTAACAAAACAAAAAATCCTAAATGTACGTAAATACATAGGAGTTACGTGCACTGTTGACCATATTGAAATAAAAATATATTATGTATCACTACAGCAAACTGCTGAGACATCATGTCGTCCTCCATCCCCAACAACAGCTCTAATAGTGGTCAAAAGCGAAAACGATCATCCTCCGATATTGCAAAACAAGCAAAGGATTCAAAAGAAACAGTTGACAAAAACAAAATATGCCCTTATTTAGATACTATAAACAGAACTTGGCTAGACTTTGACTTTGAACATTCCTGCTCTATCACTTTGCAATCGGGCCCTCACATATATGCCTGTCTCGTATGTGGGAAATTCTTTTTAGGAAGAGGTCCTCAAACTCCAGCTCATATCCATTCCGTAGATGAAAATGGCCACAACGTTTTTGTTCACTTGACAAAAGGTACTTTTCATTGCTTGCCTGATAATTATGAAATCAAGGACGCCTCTTTAAAAGATATATCTGCAGCTTTGCATCCAAAGTTTACGACGCAAGAAATCCGTCAGATAGATCAACAACGAAGTCTCTCAAGAGATTTATTCGGAAAGCAGTATCTACCAGGATTTGTGGGTTTGAACAATTTGAATAAAACGGATTATATCAATGCTACTGTTCAGGCACTGGCACATGTGAGACCACTTCGAGATTTCTTTTTGAAGTTTGGACATCCTCAGAACTTTGATAGCTCTACGAAAATGATACTGAATAATAAGAAACAGGTGAAAATAGATCCTTCGACCTTTTCCCCTCTTGCTCAATGCTTTGGAGATCTGGTTAGAAAAATGTGGAGTGACAAACGGTTCAAATCTAATATTGATCCTCACATGATTATTCAAGCTGTTAGTGTCGCATCAAAAAAGAAATTTCATATTGGAAAACAGGCCGAAGCAGGGGAATTTATGGCTTGGTTATTACATCATCTCCACGTTGGTATTGGAGGTAGTAGTAAAAAGCCCGGCTCTAGCATTGTTCATGATATCTTTCAGGGGAAAGTGGAGGTAACAACTCTAAAAAAGAATAAAAAACCTATTGCGAGTGTATTTGATCAGAAAAATCCTCTAGATTCAATTGCTACTGTAGAAAATGACCCAACATTGGTCACAGAAGAAACGATCAGCAATACACATTTTCTTCAATTAACTTTGGATATTCCTGAAAAACCTCTATTTAAGGATGAAGAAGGAGGTCTTGTTATTCCACAAGAACCCTTGGTAAATGTATTGAACAAATTCAACGGAATATCCTTCCATGATGCACTCAATATGCAGAGACGATACCGATTGAAGAAATTACCGAATTATTTGATTTTGCACTTGGCACGGTTTAAAAAGAATGGTTTTTCTATGGAGAAAAATCCCACCATCGTGGCATTCCCAAAATCTCTAGATTTAGGCCGATATGTCATGGAAAGTGAAAAGGAAGCGAGCAAAAGAGAAAAGAAGAAAAATATTCCAACAGTGGAAGAGATGACCAGTATGAGCGTAAGTTGGATGATCCTCTTTCTTAATATTAGTTTTTCACATGCACAAATGATACTTTTTTGAATGATTTTCCTCTTTTTTGCACATATCATTAGTCGAAGGAACTACAAAAACTTTTATTCAAACATAATAGATCCGATCTTGCCATGGATGATAATAATCAACCTCTACCAAAATCAGTTCTTCTCAAGAACTGTCGTAATTTTATAAGCTTCACTCTCCCACAATTACTATCACATCAATATGATCTGGTTGCCAACATAACACATGAAAGTCCAGCGGAAGTAGGTAAAGAAGGAAAGCGTGATCCATTAGAAGAGGGTTCGTATAAATGCCACGTTCAACACAAAGCTACTGGTCAATGGTATGAGATTCAGGATTTGCATGTTAAGGAGACCATGCCACAATTAATTGGACTATCAGAAAGTTATGTTTTGATTTACGAAAAGAAAGGATTGGCGTAATGTTATCAAATATTAGAATGATTAAGTTGTGAATCAAATGAGGGTAATCTTAATGATTTTACGTTTGTTCCGGAGCGTCTGGATCTTTGAATTCATAACTAATTTTATCATAATCAAGCCCCATTCCATCAGAACGAAGGGCAGATATAAATAAGCTATGCATTCGTTTTCCAGCAAATTTACACAAATGGTGCTCTATTTTTCGTTCATTCATATGGATTCCATAGGTTTGATAAAACTTTTGGGGAGTTCTTACTTTACCTAAACCATATTTTTCGGCATCTTTTTTGTACCATTCTTTTTCTTTTTCACTGTCTCTGATCATCCCGATAATTTGACGAAGACGTAAGAAGGAGGCATGACCAACTCCCATATATCGTGAGGAATTTTCCCAGAAGAGTTTTACGTTGCTTCGTTTTTCTTTGTTTTCTCGGATGGCATACATATGAAAACAAACAGCCCGTTCGGGGGTGTAGAAATCATATCCATAGGTGAATGCTCGCAATCCCATGGAAATTTCTTCTCCTTGAAATCTATAGAAATAGGAATAACATAAGTAACATAAGTAACATAAGTAACATAAGTAACATCATATAATACGTTTTATGGATGAGGGTAAAAATGAAAATCAAGGATAAGGAAACAAAATAAAGTGAATGACTTACATCATAGGAAGATGCTGATCATAGGGGACATTGACAATGAAATGTCCTCGAGCAAAGGAAAAGCCTGCCGCCCAATACGGTTCCAATGTAGGTTCACCATGAATACCTGCTGGACCTTCCGGCTGTTGCCCATGTTGCAGGAATAATCCTGTTGTAAAATCAGATTGGCACTATTTTTAGGGTATCGTATCGAGTGAGTTTTTTTGAAATGAATTTTACAATGATTTGAAAGAAAGTGAAAAGAAAACTGAAACCTTACCATGATGGGCCTGTCAGGATGCAGTGATTTGTGTGTGTCAGGATCAATACTTCCTTGAACATCCGACAGATATACTGTTAATATAGCCATTTCATTCTGGGCACTTTTCCATTGTTGAACAACATCCTCATCCCAATCTTGCACAAAGGATACATGAGCGTCTACTTGCATAGCAAAATATTCTCCTCTGTACATTCGATGGCCTAAATGCCTCGCAAAGACTGGTCCTACCGCTAAGGAAGCATCCATCTCATAAACATCGATCAATTGACTATATTGACATAATATTTGATCTGGTGCTAATTCACAATCTTGCTTCGTTGGTAAACACACTTTGTCATTCACTTCTTTCGCAATTTGATCAATTACTGCAACACGAATTCGTTGGGGGTATTTAGCTCGAATAAAAATATCCTCCACAGTCGAAGTACATTGATAATCTCTATATGAAGCAACAGACACAAAAATAGTTTCAAGTTGAGTTCCATTTTCTTCTAATTCTATCTTGGACCCAACCGAGGCTGCTTGCGCCGGTGTCATTAATGCTTCACCCAAACTAGCTCGTCCTCCTTCTGGCTCCCATAATTTAGGAACTTGTATTTTGTTATATTTGGGGGTTGGTAGCATCGCATCACCTGGATGGAAGATGCTTTCATATTCATCTGAGTTGTGTTCTACTTTAATGGGAAAATCTTTCTTTATTTGAATATTCAGCTTTTTTAAGTTGTCACCTGAAATTATGCTGCCAGTATCATCATTATTATTATTATCATCATCATCATCATCATCATCCTCCTCCTCATGGATATCAATGGGAAATTCTTTTTGCCAAAGTTGAGGTGTATCATGTTTCGAAAATATTGGAATGAGTCGATTTTTCTTTGGAGACTCGGCTTTGGTGGCACTATTCGGAAGCGAGCTAAAGGTCCTTACGGCTACAATGACATACAAAATGACAAAACTGCCAATGAGCAATGTCAACAAAGGAAGAAAATAGTTCTTGGAATTATGCGACCTTTTCCGACGGACTCGTCGCATCTTTCTCTTCGACTGTTCCTTCATGTTGCAATTCGAATCTTTGCTGTGTTCCAACTCCTCTCATTCCATTCTTAATAATAATAATATTATTATTTATTATTGCTGATTGCTTTTTAATCCTCTATATTTTTTCTTAACCCGTGTAAATATACTACGTCAAACCAATATGCTAAATAGATATATTCATCGGCTGTGACCCCCCAAATATAGGGCGGGCACAAGCCCCCTACTGTGTACTGTCATTTTGTCTATTAGGCAAAAAAAAAAAATGTGCACGAAAAATAGAAGTAAATTATATCCATCATGAAGATGAAGATTGAGGCAGACATGATCATTCAATTGTATCCAGCTCTGTATACAACTTTTTTCTAATAGGGAATCTAGGGTCTCTGAATGTCACTCCCTCTTAGACATAAGTAATTTCTCACTTAGTATGATTTATCCTAAATGAATGTTCGTAATTGAAAAATATTTACCTAAGTATTAAACTTAAATAATATTTTACTTAACAGATTCATTTAATTTTTCTGTGAATTTTAAAATTTTTTATTTGGCCCAATTCCTTCTCCTTCCCGAGATATTCACGTTTTTACACCCACGTAGAAAAAAAAATAGTTTATTTGTTTTTTATACGTACCCATAACCCAACTCTAAGTAAATTACGCAAAAAAATAACTTTTGAATTTCACGAACTCAATTTTCCTTCTTAGTACGTTTGTACATACGTTTTACGTTTCTTCTTTTATTTCGACATGTGAATGTCATTTACACACAACAAAAATACTACAATTAATAGAAAAACACGCTCTATCATAATACACTTTCATAATATGCTTTAGCTACAAAATGGAGTGAATAAACAACAATAAACTGTTCAAATAAATTAAAAAAATACATATCTCTGTTTTGTACCTGTATCAAATAAATTTTCGAATAGTTTTGATATTCTCTTTTCTATTTTTGTCAGAAAATGATTTGATAGGTGAGAATCGTTGCCAGTGGCTTTCATTATTTTTGAATATAATTTAGCTTGTGATTTGAAGTTTTTTGATTCCTTGAATTGCAAAGTATCCAGTTCGATCTCCCCTTGTGAAGTTTTGCTCTCTTTGACTTTGATTCTGAAGATTTTCTTATAGTCAAATTTCATTTTAGCTATACCATCAGTTTTGTTGTTACAGCCTATTCGGGTAAAGTTGCATTGGATGATTGCATGGTCCGACGGGAAATATTTCGTTGCTTGTGTTTCGTCAATTTTGCCTTCCGAAAACCATTGTCTAAGAGGGTTTTTTGATGGGACCATGATGTGATCGATTCCCCTTCCCCCCTCAGTTCCGAATCTGGTTATGTATTGTGAGGTAGGATTTTCCTCTCTAGCTATGGATATATGCGAAGTATGCAGAGCTGCTAGTATTCCATTTTTGAAAGAAGGTTTCCTGTAGTTGCCTATGTTGTCTCTGTCAGTCGTAGTCATTGTTTCCTGAAGATCTCCCATGATCATTATGCAAATGTTTGGGAATTTGTGTTGCCATTCCTTGATGGTCTTATTCAGGAGGAATGTTGTTGTGTTTCTTAATTTGTTTTCTGTTTTCCGCTCATGTTCGTCCCTGTGTGACGATGCAGTTATAGAATATATAGAAATAATTCCCAATTGTTGTTTTTCACCAAATTCAAAAGCTATTGATGTTAATCTGCCATTTTGGTGGCTTTGGAAGTCCGTGAGTTCCTTGCCTCCCCATCTCCATGCATCATATAATATTACTTGATGTTGCGTTTCGTACGAAGTTATTCTTGCGGACGACAGCTCTCTTCGTTTGAATGCGCTCCACGCGATATTGTCTTTCCTTCCGGTTGAAGAGGGTTCCTGTAAGGCTGCAAATGTGATTTGTTCTTTTAATATCATTTCCGCTGCTGACATATGTTCGTATTTGTTTTGGACATTATGACATATGATTTTGTCGGTTTGCACGTCATGTTGACTGTCGGAGTTGTTGTTTGAGAGTTCCTGTTTAATGTATGTACCTCTTTGTAGGCGTTTGATTTCTGTTTCGTCTAAATAGTTGATGGAATCATCCGTCCATATGGAGCATTGCGAGTTCACATCCTCGTTTTCTTCCGGATTGTGATAAGTTTTTTCCGCATTGTTGTGGTTGCTGTTGTTTTTCTCGTTTGAGTTGATTGATTGTGAATATTGACTTGACCAATCTGTGGAAGAAATTTCCATATCAGAGCATGTGGTGAATTCGTTGCGTTCGTGATTTGAAATTGAGTGCATTCTGGTATCTTTTTCTATTTTTTGTGATAGATTGCTTAAATCGAATATGTACTTGTTTGCTGTGCTGTTAGAGCATGTAGATTCTTCGTCCGAGTCGGAAGAAAAAAGCTTTTTATGATAGTTCTTTAGTCTGACTTTTCCTCTTTGTATTTCAGGATTCTCGTATTTGTCCTGATTGGAGGATATTCTTTCCTTTGTTTGTATGCTTTCTGTTTTTTCGGCGGCACGTAGTGATTTGCTTTCATTTGTGAGATTCCATTCTTGAGATCCTGGATTTGTATTGAATTCTTGAGTGCATAATTTTCGGGCTGCTACTTGTTGTGCAATGTATTCGGTGTCATCTGAGTCTAATGAGAATAGATCGAGATAGTAATCTCGATAGCTTTTTTGAGTGAGGGGTGTGGAAAGAATTCCTTCTTTCAAATGTTCTATATACTTGGTGCTTTGGAGTGATGACATGATGGATTATGTTTGTAGGCGGTTGATTGTTTCGGTATTTGTACTTTATTCGGTCTGAGATTGTGGATTTATGTTTTGTGTAATAGTTGGATTGACGTTCTTGACTATGTTAGTGGTGATTTTCCTAACTATTGACGATGAATCCAGTGTTCTTGTTAGCCAAGATC
>Ga0209092_10001057_pt1 | contig 27728 bp, 16 predicted proteins | sample FraStrMetagenome_FD_187446 | JGI IMG/M metagenome (GOLD analysis project Ga0209092, IMG submission 187446) | Marine eukaryotic phytoplankton communities from Arctic Ocean - Fram Strait ARC3M Metagenome (SPAdes) (version 2) | ecosystem: Environmental > Aquatic > Marine > Oceanic | place: Fram...
TTCAAATGTGCCTTTACGGCTGCCGGCGGGTGGGGCAGCTACGAGGAGACATCCAAGGGCGAACAGTTCGACGCGTCGATCTCGGTGAAATGGGGATCGCTCCAGCTGAAGTCACTGGGCTTGGAGCTGCCTACTGCGGCCAGTTCGGTAAAGGTGACTCTGGAAGGGCAGGCACTGTCTGCGTCATTGCAAACCATCAAGGGCAAACGCCGTGTGGTGCTGGACGAAGGCATCGAACTGCAACGCGGACAAGCATTGAAGGTTCAAGTTTAACTCTCAACGACGCATACGTATGAGTCACGATAAGGAACAAAGTGAAATGGGATCGGCGATTAATCGTCGCTCCTTCCTAAAAAATGCCGGGGCCATGGGCTTGCTGGCGATGGGCATTGGCAAGGGATTTCCCGTGATGGCGGGTCCGTTTGAGGTCAAAGATTTTGAGCAGCTCGTGCCAGTCGATAAAAAGCTGAGTGCGGCCTGGTTGCGTTCGCTCACCGAGCGTGGGGCACCGGAGGTCTATTCAGGTTGGGAGCAGGAGCTAAAATACATCGGCATGCCGGTGGGCGGCATTGGGTGCGGCCAATTGTATCTCGGCGGCGATGGACGCTTGTGGCTTTGGGATATCTTTAAGTCGAACTATCGGCGTGAGCCAGATCATGGCCAGCGGATCGACGCGTTTACGCTCGGTGGACACTATGCGCATCCGGTTGCCCTGGGGGAGCAATACACAAAGCATAACGGCACTTCGGTTGAGCAGGGATTTGTGGTTCGTGCGAAGTCTGCTGGCAAGTCGGTAACTCGAACATTGGACAAGGAAGGTTTTCCTGAAGTGACTTTCCGCGGTGAATATCCGGTTGGCCGCGTGTCCTATCGCGACGCTGATTTTCCTGCGACGGTGGAGCTGGAAGCCTTCAGCCCTTTCATCCCTCTGAATGCTCAGGATTCTGCATTGCCCGCAACGGTGATGCGTTTCACCGTGACGAATACCAGTGCGCACGCGCAGGAGATTGAGCTGGGGGGCTGGCTGCAAAACGCGACCTGTCCGGATCAGCGTGATTCCGCCTTGGGGCGTCGTCGCAACCGTCTGGTGCGAAACGACGGCCGCACCTCGGTAGTGAGCACGATTGAGAGCGCGGTGCAGCCAGCCGTTGAGCGTGGGCGTGAAGATATCGTGTTCGCGGACTTTGAAACCAACGATTGGGGCGCATGGAGCGCGTCAGGTGCGGCGTTTGAGGGTGGCCCTTTCCCCGTGAGTTCATTGGCCAAATTTCACCGGCTCAAGAACGTGTCCGGTCAGCACATGGCGAACTCGTTGAACACACGCGTCGATGCGAATCCGGCGGGTAGCGATAATTTAACCGGAACGCTCACCAGTTCGGAGTTCACCATCGAGCGCAACTATATCCGCATGTTGATCGCGGGCGGGAAGAAGCCGGATGCCTGTTTTGTGGAATTACTTGTGGACGGCAAATCCGTTGCAAAACTAACCGGCGACGACAGCACGGTAATGAAGGAGCAGCGGATGGATGTCTCGGCCTATCAGGGCCAGCGCGCCGTCTTGCGTTTGGTGGATCAGGCAGTTGGCGGTTGGGCACATATTGTTGCCGACCGCATCGTATTTAGCGACCGGCCTGCAACAGATTCCAAACGTTTGGAGGCCACGCGCGGCTACGGTTCGAGTGCGCTCAGTGTTTTGTCTGATTCTGGAGTTCGCGTGACGGGTGCGTCGGCGCTTAAGGATCCGGACAGCCCGGAGGGCTTGTTCGCGGAGATCTCCGACAACACCGGAGAACCGGTTGCTCTGCGGTTAGACCAGCTGCTGGTCGGTGGGCTCAGTGCCTCAGTGACGCTCAAGCCGGGCGAGTCAAAGACGGTCACTTTCCTGATCAGTTGGTATTTTCCTTATCACTTGGAGCAGGATGTAAGACCGGGGCAAATGACGACCGGTATTGCCGACTTCCATAAGTTGAGTCGCCACTACCGTCCATGGTTCAATTCCGCTGGTGATGTTGCTGATTATGTGGTGACGCATCGCGAGCGCCTGATCGACGGCACACTCACGTGGAACCGGACCTGGTATGACAGCAGCTTGCCGACCTGGTTACTGGATCGTAGTATGATCCCGCTGGATTGCGTCGCCAGCCAGATGTTCCACTGGTTTGATAATGGCCGTCCCTACGCATGGGAAGGGGTGGATTGCTGCCCGGGAACCTGCACACACGTCTTTCATTACGCGCATGCGATGGGACGCATCTTCCCTGAACTCGAACGAGCGTTCCGCGAACAAGTCGATTACCAACCCGGCATCGCTTTCCGTCCGTCGGACGGTCTCATTGGCTATCGTGGTGAAACCAGCGTGAAGGAGGCGACTGATGGGCAAGCCGGCACAATCTTACGCGTCTATCGCGAACACCAAATGTCTGCGGATGACGCCTTTTTGACTCGCTTGTGGCCGCGTGTTAAGCAGTCGATTGAGTTCCTGATCGCCAAGGATCCGGACGAAGATGGTCTGATAGAGGGGAAGCAACCCCACACGCTGGATGCGGCCTGGTTCGGCCCCATGGCGTGGATGAGTGGACTGTATCTGGCATCGTTGGCTGCGGGTGAGCAGATGGCGATGGAGATGCGGGACGAACGTTTTGCGAAGCGCTGTCGCCAGATTTTGGATACAGGCAGCAAGCGCATGGTGAGCGAGTTGTTCGATGGGGAGTATTTCATCCATAAGCCGGATCCGAATTATCCGAAAGAGCTTCGCACCGGGGCCGGTTGCCATATTGACCAGGTGTTGGGGCAGTCATGGGCGCATCAAGTTGGCCTCGGTCGTATCATCCCACGGAAAGAAACGATCTCCGCATTGAACAGCCTGTGGAAATACAACTTCACTCCAGACGCGGGCCAATATGCGTTGGATCACATCCAAATCGAACAGGCTGTGCGCTGGTATGCGATGCCGGGCGAAGCGGGATTGTTGATGACCACCTGGCCGAAAGGGGGCGCCATGGAGGCGATTCCCGGCAATCGCTTGCGGGCTAAGAAAAATCCGGAGGTCTGGACCGGTGCTGGCGGCTACTTTAATGAGTGCATGAACGGCTTTGAGTATCAAGTCGCTGCTCACATGGTGGCCGAGGGCGAGGCGGGCAGTGAGTTGGTGCAGCGAGGGCTTGCCATCACCAAGGCGGTGCACGAGCGCTACGGTGCAGCCAAGCGCAACCCTTACAACGAGATCGAATGCTCCGATCACTATGCACGCTCGATGGCGAGTTATGGCATTTACCTTGCCGCTTGTGGCTACGATTACCATGGCCCGAAAGGCTCTCTCAGTTTTGCTCCGAAGCTCAGCCCAGAGGATTTTCGAACTGCCTTTACAGCAGCCGAAGGTTGGGGGACCTTTGCGCAAAAACGCGCGGCAGGGATGCAAACGGACACCTTGCAAATTAGTTACGGAAGTTTGAACTTAAATGAGTTAGGCTTCGCGCTTGCATCCGGTCAGACAGCCACGAGTGTGCAGGTGACATTGGATGGATCCGTGCTGCCGGCGGATTATCGTATGGCGGGCGACCGCGTTCAGATCCAGTTGGCCGATGCCACGACCCTCCAGTCCGGGCAGTTGCTCAAAGTTCAGATTCAAGTATAACACAGAAGAATACCACTCAACAAAGGCACTCTCATGATTCACAACCTCAAGACAATCGCCCGCTTACTCATCGCATTCACCTGTTTTGCTGCCAGCGCGCAGGCAGGTTGGAAGAAAGATCTCTCTGAGCAATTACCGTTGCTCGGCCATCGCAATTGGGTGGTGGTCGCGGATTCCGCTTATCCGCTGCAGACTGCACCGGGTATCAAAACCGTTTACGTTGGCGGTGATCATGTCGATGTGGTGGGCGAGGTGCTCGAGCTGGTCGCGGAGCGGAAGCATGTTCGGCCAGTGATTTTTACCGATGCGGAACTCGAGCATGTGGCCGAGGCGTATGCTCCCGGGATCGAATCAGTGCGCAGCGAATTACTGTCGTTGTTGGCAGGTCGCGATGCGCAAACTTTGGCGCACGAAGCGATCATCGAGCAACTGGATGAAGCAGGAGAAACCTTTCAAGTGATGATTATTAAGACGGATTTAGTTCTGCCCTACACTTCGGTATTCATTCGCCTCGACTGCGGTTACTGGAGTGCCGATGCCGAAGACGCACTGCGTGCGTCGATGCTGAGTCAGTAGTCACCTCTGCCCCACCGAATGTCACCGTTGGTAATTTTGCATAAAACATCAACTTCCAGAAATAAGGAGAGTATATGAATCGTTATTCAGTTTTATCGATCGCTTTAGCCTCGGTCGCAGCCTTGGGCGGCGTGGGCTCGCCGACCGCGAGTGCGGTGCCGAAACCACCTGTGGTGAGCCTGCCGAAGCCAAATATTGTTCACATTATGGTAGACGATCTGGGCTGGCAGGATATCGCCAGTCACAAGATCGACGGAAAGCCGATCTACGAGACGCCGCATCTCGACCGGTTCACCAAAGAGGGGCGCCGTTTCACGCAGGCCTATTCGCCCGCACCGTGTTGTGCGCCTTCGCGGGTTGCGTTTTTGCGCGGCCAGCATCCGGTGCATACTGGCGTCTATCACGTCGTTGGGGGGCGGATTCCGCGTCCCTGGAACGAGGGCAGCAACCGGATCTGCCCATACTACTTCAACGGACTCCCTCAGGAGGAGCCGATGATTCCGGAGGTGCTGAAGCAGGCTGGGTATATCAGCGGACATGTCGCCAAATGGCATGCGGGCGGCAAGTCGGCCGGATATCCGTTTCCGCTGGATCAGGGGTTTGATTTCGGCTTCACGGAAGCGGGAGGGCTGCACAAGTTTTACAACGATGCCGAGCTGTGGAATCCGAAGGACGGAAAGAAAAATCAGTTTTTCGGCTGCTTTGGCAGAATGAAGCCGGACCGCCTGTCGGATTTCGCCACGCAGGATCCGGAGGACCCCTTTCAGTTGGATGAGGAGGAGCGCCCGTTTGACAAACCGCTGGATCTGGCCCTCGGATTTATCCGAAAAAACAAGGACAAACCGTTCTTCCTCAACTATTGTCCGTATTATGTTCATGCGCCGATCCAGACCCGCGACCGCAAGCGTTTTGAACATTACCTCGATAAAATGGGACACCCTGTTCCGACCGATCCCGGCCCGATCTATCACAAGTTGGACGGGCAGATGAATCCCTACTATGCGAGCATGGTCGATACCGTCGATTGGATGATCGGGCAGGTGGTCACGTATTTGGAAGAGACGGACGATCCGCGCAATCCAGGCCATAAGCTGATTGATAATACCTATGTAATTGTCGACTCCGACAACGGGGGCGTGCTGCCGTATACGGATAACACACCGTTGCGGGGCGGTAAGCAGACCTCATTGGAGGGCGGCATTCGCATACCGTTTATTGTGCGCGGTCCCGGTGTGTCGGCAGGATCCGGTTGTGATGTTCCGATCAATCTGATCGACCTGTTTCCCACCTTTATGACGATGGCAGGCATGGAGCCTGATGCGCGACTGCAGCTCGACGGATGTGATATTCTTCCGCTGATCGAAGGACAAGCGGAGGCGGTGATTCAGCCGGACGGTCTGGAGCGCGAGTCGCTGTTCTGGCACTACCCGTGGGATGCGCATATGTCCTCCGCCATACGTAAAGGGGACTGGAAGCTGATCCGCAATTACGGTGGTTGGATGGGCAGCAATTCGGAAGAGAATGTTCAGCTGTTCCGCCTCTACAACGCCGACGGTTCGGCCAACGATCTGGGCGAAGCGAAAGAGGTCAGCAAGCAGTTTCCCGAAGTCCGGGCGTCCATGTTGACAGAACTCGATCGTCTGGTTGCAGAATCCGGCGCGCCTATCCCATTCAGGAATCCGCGTGGGCAGGGGGTGTCCGGGGCCGATGCGGCATCCGTTCCAGCAGTAATGGAGTTGGGATCTGAGGAGGATCGGGTCTGGGTTTCGGTTGAGTCGGGTTCCGGCAAGTCAGCTATCGTGGAAGCGCAGCTTTTGTATACTCTGAACCCTAAGCTGTTTGATTCCACCCGTGGCGGCCGCGAAGAGTGGTTTGCGGCTCCGGCGACCATCGGCAAGGGCCGGGTTGAGGCCACCATGCCGCCGGGGGCAACGCACGCGGCGTTTTGCATGCGCGATGCCAACGGATTTCTAATCAATTCCGAGCCGATGCCCTCTTTTTCAGAGATCATATACGGTGCGGATTCACCGCTTCTGAAGGACGGTTATGCTTACAAGCCCGGCCTGTTCGCGCTGATCCAACTGGGCCAGCAGGCGCGGGCCGCTGCGACTCAAGCCGGGCAGCAGACCTCTGTATTAAGCGCTGCGCTGGCAGTGGCGAAGAGCCAATATGCAGCGACCACGATTGAGGAAAAACCGATGTGTGATGCGATCCGTGACCTGCGCGGTGCCATTCGCAATCAGAAAGGTGCTCCGGAGGCGAAGCATCCTTTGATCAACCGTTTTCCGACCGAGCCGCTTTTCTGACGGAGATTGGGCAGAATAATGCCTGACACTGTATCCGTTGAAGAAACCTCCAGTGCAATACGGGGACGCACCCGCTCGCCCCAACATCGTGGTTTACATGATCGACGATCTGGGCTGGAACCAGACCTCTGCGGGGCAGGGGACGATGGATACCCATTCCGGCGTGTTTCAGACTCCGCATCTCGAACAGCTGGCTAACGAGGGCCTGAGTTTTAACCAAGCTTATATGCAACCCAACTGTGCACCCAGTCGCGCGGCGATCCTCTCCGGGCAGTATCCGGCGCGGGTAAATAACGATGTCTATGTCGTCGGTAACTTGAATCGCAACCAGGCGCCCGGCATCACTAAAGCGCAGGCTCAGTTCAAAGGCCCGCAACAGAGTGAGGATGTGGCAGCCGAGGCGGTCACCATTGCCGAGGCATTGCAGCAGAACGGCTATGCCACTGCGCACATCGGCAAGTATCATGTCGGCGGTCACGATGGCGAAGCGACGTTGCCCGAGAATCAGGGTTTTGATATCAATATCGGCGGCTATCACCAAGGCCATCAACCGGTGTGTTTCGCTAAAAAAGTGAAAGATGAGTGGCACTTCCCCGGTCTCGGGCGAGGGGACTTCGATCGCTTCGCGCAGCCTTACACGAAAGCTTATGTCGAGCAGTTTGACATTCCCCCCGGACAGATCGGACAACCGAAGCACGTCTGCGATGCGCTGGCGGATGCGATGGAAGAAACGGTTGGCAAACTCAATGCGCAGGGCGAGCCCTTCTATTTGCAGTTGCATGCCTATGCCGTGCATGGGCCGGTCAAAGCACGTCCAGATTTGAAAGCTGCGGCGCTCCAGCGATTGGATGTCGCACAAAAAAAGAAAGCGGAACTCGCTGGGTTTGTTGCTGGTATGGACCACACGCTCGGTCGCCTGATCGCGGCTCTGAACGATCCGAATGGCGATGGCGACACCACCGACAGTATTGCGAACAATACGCTCATCCTGTTTACCTCCGATAACGGCGGCACGCATTTCAATAACCTGCCCCTGCGCGGCGTAAAGGGAATGTTCACCGAAGGCGGCATTCGCGTGCCGTTGATCGCCTGCTGGCCGGGTGTGATCCCAGCCAACACGGTCACCGATCATCTCGTGCATGGGGTGGACTTTTATCCGACCCTAGTGGAAGTGGCGGGCAATCAATGGCTGCCTTCAGAACAGGCGCACCCATTGGACGGGGAGTCGTTTGTCGCGACGCTGCGCCAGCCTAATTCGCAGGAGAAACGCGGTCCGATATTCTACCTGTTTCCTGGCTACATGGATTACCGTGCCCAGCCCTGCGTGGTCGCCATCGATGAGTCGGCCGGCAAGCGCTATAAGTTACTCTATTTCTACGAAGCAGACGCTTGGGAACTCTACAACCTGAGCGATGATATCGGCGAGCAGCGTAACCTGATTCAGAACAAACCAGAACTCGCCGGTGAGCTGTCGAAAAAGATCCGCACCTGGCTCACACAGCAGCATCCTACTTGGAAACCGAAATACCCGCTGGATAAACAGAGCGGGCAGTCGGTCGGGCCACCAGCGCTACTGCGCTGAGGTATATGGTTACGAACTAAAATGTATGAGAAATAAAATTTGCTCTGTGTTCATTGCGCTTTGGGCAGCCTGTGCTGTCTCGCAGTCTGTTGCGGAGAAAGTGAAGCCGAATGTGGTTCTGATTCTGATCGACGACCTCGGTTGGCAGGACGTGAAGTGCTATGACATCGACAAGCCTTCGCCGATGGAGACGCCAATGCAACCTGCGCGCGGGGTGAGTTGCCAGCCACCGTCGATGGTGGTCGTGTCGCCCAGCGGTGCGGTTTTAAAAAAAAATGCAGTTTTTTGTGTGAGTGCTGCGGTGGTCCGCGCGCCGGTCATGACTGGTCGTAGCGCCTCGAATTGAAGTCTGTAAAAAGATTGCTAAATCATAGCAATCAGTGACTTACGAGTCGATTGAGCGCTGGCATTGGCGAACGAAGCGGCGACCGGCTGAGTGGCGAGGTGCTCTAAATTGAAGCTGCAGCCGCGTGGCATCGTGTATATACCCGGTGTTCACGTTAGTGAGATGTGGTAAGGTGGGATTATATGTATTTATGCTGTTAGTCTTAACATTTCACCAGCAGCCGTTCTTTTTAAAAGTAGTTCATCCCCAACCCCAATGACAGATATTATGCTACCTCGAATGACCCCAATAGCCAGCACTGGCGCGTCCACAACATCGCGATTCGCGTGTTCTAGCTCGAAAGCTAGTGTGTTAAAATCGGGCGCTACCGCCTTACTCAGCATTGCCGCACTGCTGCTCAGTGCGACTAGCGCACAGGCTCAGAACGGCAACCGTAGCTGGACCGGAGCAACCGACTCCGATTTCTACAATGGCGCCAACTGGGACGCCGCCGGAGATTTCCCCAATGGAAACATCACCTACGCAGGATCGCCCGTGAACTCGACCATTAACCGGAATAGCGGCAGCACTTACAGCTACACCTATAATACGTTTTTCAATAACACCTTAGGCACCCAGTCAAGTTTCACCTTCCCCGCTCCGGGCACCGATTATAGAATAGCGGCAAGCTTGATAACGAAGGATGTGACTTCCGGCAGCCTTACCAATGAGTTCGGTGTCAATGTCGTATTGATCAGTGGCGCCAAGACGATCACCACGGGATCAAATCATCACGTGCACATCAGTGGCAACCTCGCAGGCGGTAGCGCGTGGACAAAAGAGGGCGCCGGCACGTTGATCCTTTCCGGTGCCAACACTTACACTTCCTCGACCACCGTCAACGCGGGCAAGTTGCAACTCGGCAACGGCGGCGCCGGCGGTTCGCTCGCCACTACCAGTGCAATCACTGTGGCCAGCGGAGCCACCTTCTCGATCAATCAGAGCGACACCGTTACCCAAGGCACCGATTTCAGTGCTGCGGCGATCGCCGGTAGCGGCTCCTTCGCGGTCGAGGGCGGCGCTACAGTCGTGCTGACCAACACTGCCTCCTTCGATGATGGGGTCAGTGTATCGGTTGCGTCAGACTCGTTTCTGAACCTAGACTTCACTGGCACCGACGTAGTTGCTGGCATAGACCTAGGCGCTGGTCCCGTAACTGGCGAATGGGGGGCGACTGGCTCAGGCGCAAGCAATGTAAGCGCCCGTATCACAGGCACTGGCACGCTTAGAGTTTCGCAAAATATCACTTGGGATGCAAGCGACGACAGTGACTGGACTGGTCCATCAGATACCACCAGTTGGTCAACGGCTACCTTCTTCGACGGCGACAATGTCAGCTTCGGCGCTACTGGCGCAGGTACGGTCACCATCACTGGGGCTGTCCAAACCAGCGGCGTGACTGTTGACTCGGCGTCTGACTACACCTTTACCGGGGACGCGATCGGCGGCACCGGCACGCTCACCAAGAGCGGTGCTGGTAAGCTGACACTGCAAAATACAGTGAATGGCGAAATTACACTCAATGGAGGAACCCTCGAGATTGGCTCTTCCACCACTTTTAGTGAAGGAGTAGTCATGGCTGCTGGCTCAACACTCACCGTCAGCGGTAATTATAACGATTCCGCAATCAGCAATGTTATAGCGCTCGATAATACTGGCGCGACAGTGAATCTAGAAACTGGTGGCATAATCGACCTGACTGATCTTAATACCAGCGGTGGCACTTTTGTCCCATTCGGCAACGGCACAGTCAACCTGAATGGCGGCAGTTTCGTGTCGGATGAAGGGGTAAATGGCACTGATACCATCAATTATAAAGGTACTATAAACTTTAACAGTGGCTCATTTTCCGTACCTCAAGCACAAGGCTTTGCATCGGGCGATCCCACATGGAACATCAATGGCAGCTCATCTACCATCGCGATCGGTATTCTGAATTGTAATAATACTGGTAGAGATCTGACCATAAACTTCAATCTAGATGCTACTGGTGTCAGTCCTATTGCTGTATCGGGTTATATTCGAATTGGCTTGGTCGACATTGTTGTCGATGGTACAAACTACACAGGAACTTCGTCGACCACGATTGACCTGATCACGTCAAATAACTCTGGAGCCGTTCAACCGAATTCGATCACAATCGTGCCAAATTCTTTTGGTGATTTGACTCCTACGGTTGCTCTGGATGGCAATAATCTCGTATTGACCCTCACCGCACCACCTGCAGCGGGTGCCGCCACTTGGACCAGCCTTGTCTCTGGTGACTGGCAGGATGGTGTTTCGACTAACTGGGACGCTACCTATACTAACGGCTTCCCGGCAATATTTGGTAACACAGCGGCAACTGGGGACACGGTCGTCACTCTCGTGGGAAGCATTACACCTTCTTCTGTAGTAGTGGACTCGGCGAACGACTACACCTTCACTGGTGCTGCTCTGGGCGCAGATGGTACTACGGGTACGACGCTCACCAAGAGTGACACGGGTACACTCACACTTAATTCTGCCAACACTTACACCGGTGCCACCACCGTCAATGGCGGTGTACTAGCTATCAGTGATGCCGCATCGCTCGGTTCTGACGCCGCAGGCACGACGGTTGAAAGTGGTGCTCAGCTTGCGATCGATGGTGGGATCACCGTTGCGGAACCGCTCACGATTGCGGGCAATGGCCAAAGTAACAACGGTGGCCTCAAAACCGTTGGCGTTGCTAATAATACTATTAGCGGAGCGATCGGCGTAACTGGTGCTCGTATTAGAGCTGACGGCTCATCCCCACTGACATTGACCGGTGGAATAACTGGTGATACCTTAATCCTTACCGGTGCCGTTACAGTGTCGACTACGCCAATCGTTCTGAGTGGAACCTTAAACATCGCTGGGGATGACGTCGCTACTTCTTATAATGCGAATGGCGGTACCGACGTTGCTTTCAATCTAGGGAACGTCACTGAATTGAATGTTGCTGGCAATTCTGCAGCCACAACTAACCTATTCTTTGACGCTCAGGTTCAGTTGGGAGTGAATGATGCACTCGCTACGACTACAAACTTGAGCTTCTTAAGTTATGGCGCAGATGTATCAACCTATACCACCAAGCTCGACTTGAAAGGTTTCAACCAGACCGTCGCCTCGCTTAGTTCTACGCAGTTTCCCTCCAGTTTAGTGCCACAAGGCGTCAACATGAGCATCACGAGCACTGGTGGCACTGGCACGCTGACAGTGGATCAGGCGACCGACACGACGTATTCAGGTCGCTTTGATGGAACCATGAATCTAGTCAAGGCCGGCGTTGGCACACTGACCCTCGATAATCGGTCTAGTGCGGCTCACTCTATCAGTGGCAACACCACCGTCAGCGCTGGTATCTTGGATATTGATACTGATTATACCTCAGCTATCACAGTGGCTGCGACTGGAGCGCTTGAGGTTGACTTAGGCACCACCCTCACACTGCAGGGCGCTCTGAGCGTCGACGCTGCATCAGAGATCGTGATTGATGGCACGCCATCCTTGGATTCGTATACGCTGATCTCGGCCGATTCGATTACAGGGTCACCTGTATTGAGTGCTTCGATCACTAACTATGTGCTCGAGGTCAGCGGGAATGAGCTGCAACTGAACTTTAATCCAGCAGTATGGTCTGGAAGTGGCAATTCTGTGTGGGCCGATGGTAATGCAACTAACTGGAGTTTCACGTATAATAATGGCGCGCCAGTGAGCTTCACTGATGCCGGCGCAGGCACTGTGACCGTTTCAACTGCGCTCACGCCATTGTCCGTATTAGTGGACTCGACGGCTGACTACACCTTCACGGGCGCCGGCAGTATCACTGCACCTTTCTCGAAACAAGGTGCAGGTAACCTTACGATCGCCACGACTCTCAACTCGAGCGCTGCGATCACACTCGACGGTGGTACTACAACAATTAACGGAGCAGTGACCGCCACGATCAGTGGCGGAGGAAGTCTGTCGACTGGTAGTAGTGCGCTCATCATTGATGGTGGCAGCTTTAATATGCTCACTGACGGCGCCGTTCAAACTGGCCTGTTCATTGGTAACGACACGACGCTAAGAAACGGCGGTACCATTACCAGCGGTGCTCGCTTTGGTATGGCCACAGGCAAAACTCTAGTGATCGAAGGTGGTAGTGGCGCAGCGGTGACTGCCACGAACGCAGTAGCGATAACTAATGTATCTACTTACAGGTACGTATTTGATGCAACTGGAGTTGCTTACCTTCAAGCGGGTACCTACGCATCTCTAGGTGGAGCTTCGATTGAAGTGGATCTGACCAACTTCACTGGGTGGGGCAGCAATGCTACGTTCCCACTAGTCGCTTCTAGTAACATCTCCGAGCTTCCTGCAGGGGTTTCCAGTCCAGTTGAGGCTCCGGCTGGATTCACCATCACAGCTCCTGGTAAAACATATGGAGTTGATTACACAATTAATCTCAGCACTACAACGGAAGTGTGTGAGATCGTGATTCTTGAAGTTGCGACCAACGATGTCGCGAGTTGGGCTGCAGGCTTCACTGCGAGTGACGCGTCCTTTACTGGCTCTCCAGCGACTGATCCATTAACAGACTATGATAATGATGGTCTCAGTAACTTGCTCGAATACGTGCTTGGTGGTTCACCAATCGCTAACCAAGACACGGCAGTGCCAACAGTGTCTCAAGATGCGACTCATATGATCTTCACTTATAACCGTAGTGATATCTCGACCGCTACCGGTAATGATGTGACGATCAAGGCTGAATACGCGGCGGATCTGAGTGGTTCGTGGACTGAAGCAGTCAACGGTACCGCTAGTGTGGTTATCGAAGAGGATACCAGCGCTGATCCGGATGTGGTGACAGTCAAGGTGCCACTTGCTGGCACTGAACAGTTCATTCGCTTGAACGTGGTGACTGGGCCGTAAGCTGTAAACTTTGAGTTCTATTTATAGAATTCACTAAAATTAAGGGCCACACTTTAGGGAGTGTGGTCCTTTTTTGTGCGCGGTTTGCTGCTGGGCTTGGCAGGGCGGGTTGCCCAGTGGCTTAAGGCAACGCTGCGCTAGGCGCGCTTTGCCACGCTGCTGTGAAACTCACAGTGGCGGCACCAGTTCAGCAAGACCAGTGCGCGGGACAGGATGCGAGGACAGTGCGCGGGACAGGGTGCGAGGACAGTGCGCGGGACAGGGTGCGAGGACAGGGTGCAAGGGCAGGGCTAGAGTGCCGGGCGAGGGCTGGAGCGTGAGTGGATGCCGCTTGTCGGCACGGAGATACGTTTCCCGTCGGGTCTAAAGTCTGGTCAATTTCGGGCGGATCTTGATTTCATCTTAGATGTGGACGCTCCATGAGTGCTACGGCTATCCTTTAAAGATGCTGAGAAGCGAATCCATGCTGGTGATGTGATGATCAATCGCGATGCGGTCAAAGTGGCAGGCCGAAATGTGGCGGGGATTCAAGCTGGCAAGTGGTATCACTTAGAGATGTCGGGGCAGTTTGGTGTCGGCAGTGATAAGAATTTGCGGGTGCGTGTGATGGATCAAGACGGAAAAACCGCCCTGAAACACACGATCCCATTTTCAGAGCTACAGTTTAAATGATTGTGAACAGTGCCGTTCCGCTAAAAAGTAGCAACTAGGCTCTGACCACAAACTCATCGGGCGAAAATCGAGCGCCAACTCCGGCAGTAATAATAAAGGATATTGATGCAGATAAAATTATTTTTTAATGGACTGATGCTTGCCGCCCTGTGTGTGCAATTGCTGTCTCCACTGAGTGCGGAGGAGCAGGCGCTGGCCGGTAGCCGCCCTAATATTATTTTGGTGATGACCGACGACCAGGGCATGGGTGATCTGTCCTGTATGGGGAACCCGATCGTACGTACGCCACATATCGACCGGTTTTATCAGCAATCCACTCGCTTTGCCGATTTCCATGTCAGCCCGACTTGCGCGCCAACGCGGGCCGCGCTGATGAGTGGGCGACGTCCTTTCGAGGTCGGGGTAACACACACGGTGTTGCAACGCGAGCGCATGGCATTGGCTGTGGTCACCTTTCCGCAAGCATTGCAAAGCGCAGGCTACCACACCGGACTGTTCGGCAAGTGGCACCTCGGCGACGAGGATGCGTATCTACCGCAGAACCGCGGCTTTGATGAGGTGCTGATGCACGGTGCCGGCGGCATTGGCCAGTATATCTACGGCGATTTTGAACCGAATACTGAGAACACCTATTTTGACAATGTATTGCTGCACAACGATAGTATCGTGCGCACCCAAGGCTTCTGCACGGATATCTTTTTCGAAGCCGCGTTGGCGTGGATCCATGAGCAGGAATCAGAGGAGGCGGCGCCATACTTTGCCTACATTTCTTTGAACGCACCGCACGGACCTTTCATCGCACCGGAGTCGTATCAAAAACGCTTTCTGGAGCTAGGCTACGACGAAAAAACCGCCGGACGGTATGGGATGATCGAAAATATCGACGATAACTTTGGTCGAATGATGGAGCAGTTGGCAGCGTGGCAGGCACTCGACAATACGCTGGTGATTTTTATGACAGACAACGGCATGGCCATGCCCCGCATTCAACTAGGCGAGCAACCCATCGTGCCGCACAATGCCGGTCTCAGAGGTGGCAAGAATTCCACTTGGGAAGGCGGCACGCATGTGCCCGCATTCTGGCAATGGCAGGGCGTGCTTGCCGAAGGTGTCGACATTCCAGCGCTGACCGCGCATGTGGATTTGTATCGTACCTTCTGTGAACTTGCTGGCGCAAAGATTCCCGACAGTAAATTGCCGCCAGGTGGTCGCTCGCTGCTGCCGTTGCTGGAAGACCCGCAGGCCGAGTGGTCGGATCGCAAGCTGTTTATGCATATCGGCCGCTGGGACGATGCTCGGTGGAATAAACAAGATCGTGAAGCCAATAAGTATCATGGTGCTGGCGTGCGCACGCAACGCTGGCGCCTCGTCTATACCTTGCGCAAGGGAAAGGTGCAGACTCAGCTTTCCGACATTTCCGCTGACCCAGGCGAAAGTAACAACGTCGCCGCAGAATATCCAGAAGTGCTGCAGGAGTTGAGCACGGCTTTTGATCAGTGGTGGGACTCATTGCCGCCGTTGCTGGTCAATGAAGACCTTGCTTGGGTCGAAGCTGCAGAGCATCCGTTAACCATTCGTTACAACCAACAACTGCAAGAAAAGGGCATTCCCGAGTGGCGCCCAGAAATTGAGTCATTGTCGAAATAATAAATTTAAGTAATTATGTTTAGAACAAATGATCACTGCAAATGGTTGGCCTTAGCAGCCTCACTGGTGAGCGCAATCAGTCCGCTGCGCGCGGAGGAACCGACGCTGGCGGAAGATCCGTTTGCACTTGCAAAGCAACAGCATCAACAGATTGAGGAGCAGCCGTGGGTGAGTCGTTCGCCGCAAGAGTTGCAGCTCTGGGCCAAGGATAACTTACACTTCAAGCTGCGGGCTCGCACGGTGATCGATGCCGACGCGCACCCGGAGTGGGAGTGGTTTCGTCAGTCTGGATTCGGCCTATTTTTGCATTGGGGGCTGGCGAGTGTAGCGCCGAATACGGGCGACGCTTGGGCGATGGTTTACTCGAAGCATCGTAACCAAGAGAGCGGCCTGCTGCGAACGCCGGAGGAAATGTTTAGCGTCGCCGATACTTGGAACCCAGCAAGCTATGATCCTGACAAGTGGATGGCAGCGGCCTCCAAGGCTGGATTTGGCTATGTGGTATTAACCACGCGCCATCACGACGGCTACGGGCTGTGGCCGAGCGAGCAGGGCGACTGGGATACCGGCGATAAAATGAACGGCCGCGATTTGGTCAAAGACTATGTTGAAGCTTGCCGTAACAACGACATACGAATCGGGTTTTATTATTCTGGTCCCAATTGGCATTTCGATTATAAGAACAAGGACTTTTCCTGGCCGCCCCAAGGCTATAACTACAAGCATGAAAAGGTCGAATTTGACCCGCCACTCGCTGCGGTCATGGGCTATGATCCGCCACTGCCTGGCGACGGTGACCTTCGCGAGCAAGCACAGTCGACCGAGCAGGTGCGCGAGTTGATGACCAACTACGGCCCCATTGACATGATGTGGTGGGACGGTAATTCGATTATGACCCCTGAAGCGCTGGCCGAGTTACAGCCAGATATCTTCGTAGCCCGTGGGCTGATAGCGACGCCGGAAGGGATCCATCACGGAACGAGTGAAAACGTTAAAGTGACCAACGAAGCGGGTTGGTGGTGGGAGCTTTGTATCAAGACCGAGAACACTAATACGCCGAATTGGCACTACGGCGCCATCAACGAAACCAACCATTGGAACACCAACAAGTTTCTGTCCGAACTGGTGCGCTGCCGTTCGCTGGGCGGCAATTTGCTGGTCAATATCACGCCGCGACCGAACGGTGAAATGATGGACTGGTTCTACGATGTGTGCGACGAGATGGGCGAATGGATGCAACACTCCCGTGAGGCGATTTATGCGGTGGATCTAGACGCGCCGCTACCGACGCTCGACCAGACGCAGAACTTCACCACTAAAAAGGGCAACAACTGGTATGCGATGCCAGACGCACGGGGCGAGGTTTTTATTACCGATATCGCCGCACCGAAATCAGTCACTTTACTGCGCACCGGTGAAACGTTGGAATATGAATTTCGCGACAGTGCGCTGCGCGTGGTTGTGCCGGAGAAGATGCGAACTGAGTTACCGGACATGGTGAAGCTGGTGTTTTGAGGAGAAAAGTGGACTGATTGGTGAGGCGAAGTAAATGCAGAATGCTCTAGGCGCCTTCCCCACGCAATAGCTCTGAAAGTTCTCTCAGCCCAATCGCTTCAATTTCTTTTGTTATCGGATAGCGATCTTCTCCGGAATGAACGACAAAAGATTTGGCTGGCTTGAGGTCTTCGCATGCGGTGTAAAATCCACGCTCCAATTTTGCCGATAACCCACGTTTGTTTTCGATCGCCCAGATACTTCTGTCAGGTCTTTCGATCACGAGGTCGATTTCCGCACCTACCGCCGTTCGGTAGAAGTGAGCAGTGGCTGGCCATGACAATTGAGCCATCAGTGTTTCTAGCGCAAAGCCTGCCCAACTGGCTCCATAGATCGGATGGCCGGCAACTTGCTCAATCGTTTCCAGTCCCAAGAGTGTATGCAATATCCCACTGTCGCGTACATATACTTTGGGAGATTTGACTAGCCATTTACCTATATTTGCTAGGTTAATAGCAGGAATGGTGTCAGTGATGTTAATGATGGCAGGTGCGGCACAGCTGAGGCGACGCTGCAGGATCTGAGCGGTGACGGGTTCTCAGCCTTTGGAACCCGCCAGGAAGATGGCGGCGAGGTATGTGCGAAGGTTCCGGTCGCATCGGCCGCCGCGCAGGCCGGGCTGAAAGAGGGCGATCTGATTCAGTCGGTCAACGCACAGCAAACGAAGACGCTTGTTAATCTGCTGGCGGTGCTAGCCGAATCCGGCAACGCTCCGCTCAAGCTTCAACTGGTGCGTGATCAGGTGGTAGTTTAAATAGCGGTAATTAGGTGAGCTTTTAATTTAAATGTTCAGTTCTCCTTTTCTATAGATCAGTGGATCAGATCGCCTTTAATTAACACCGTGTATTTTTTTAGATATTGAGCAAAAATACACGGTTGTAAGGGTAGTTTTACCTGCGGTATCGCTGAGTCATACCATTTCTGAAAAAGAATGCGTGGCAACTTACGGGCGTGCCAAGGCTCGCCCCTACGCAGAACAGTTGTTATCATCAAGAATTCTGCGTATGTAAATGCTGGAGGGAAATGCTCCGTCATTTCCGTGCGTCGGCTGCAGCCGCAGACAAACCGTTCGGCAACGACATTTCGACAAGCTCAAGTCGGGCCGGAGCGTTGCCCTCCATTAATCAATCCCTGATTAGACGAGCGCTCAATCAGTCTTAAGGATCCCCTTGCGGTAGGCCTTACTGACTGCTGCGGGGGCGTTGGAGGCGTCCAGTTTGTTGTAGATGTGGGCCACGTGGGTATCGACGGTGCTGTAGCTAATCTTCAGCTGTTTGCAAATGTCCTTCTTAACGAGGCCTTCTGCAAGTAAGGTGAGGATTTCGAACTCTCGTTTGCTGAGTAATTCTTTGGGCTCACTGTCTGGGAGTTTTGTTTGTAAAGTTTCAATGATCAAGCGGGCCACGCCAGCCTCCAGTGACGCACCGCCGGACATGACACTGCGAATGCCGGCGGTCAATTGATCGGCTCGCGTTGATTTGAGTAGATAGCCAGATGCGCCGAGTTTGATGGCTTTTAATATGTCGGCCTCGGCATCGGACTGTGTGAGGATGATGACCTTGGCGTCGGGTAAGGCTTTTTGGAACCAAGGCAATGCTTCGAGGCCGTCCATGCCGGGCAGACGTAGATCGAGCAGGATGAGATCGGCGACTTTTCTGGTTTTTTGATCTTCTAGGCTGCGCAGTGCGATCTCGGGTGTGCTAAACTGACTGACTAGTTCGATGTCTGGTTCGACTTCCAGCGCGTGTTCGATTACGGAGCGATAGTCGCGATTATCTTCGACCAGCATTGTGCGGATTATAGTTGGCATCGGTCTTTGAGGAGGAGTGGGAGATTAGAATTTGGCGACTTTACGACGCTGTAGAATGTTCCGGACGCAAGCGACGTCTAAAGTGTAAGTGTAGTATGATTTGAGTGCCACTGGGGGCATGCTGTTTGGCACAGACTTGTCCGCGAATAAATCGTGCGCGGCGTTTGAGTGAAGGAGGTATGTCGCCATTCAGGCCGTTGCCGTTATCGGTGATGCTTAACGTCAATTCTGTTTCGTTGGTCGTTAGTCGAGTCGTTACCTGCGTCGCTCCAGAGTGACGGATAATATTGGTCAGGCACTCTTTGTAGAACAGAAAAAGGTCGATGCGTTTACGGGCAGAGAGTTGTGCGAGCATCGATTCGCCTTCGAAGAATAGATCGTGGTCGAGGTCGCCTGTGAGGCGATCTGCAGTGCGGCGCATGTTCTCCGTTACGTCGATGTAGCGTTTCTCGTCTTCCAGCATGTTGACGCAGTAGCGCGCCGCGCGGCCTGTTCGATCTGTAATCTCACGCATGCGGTGCACTAACTTATTCAATCGCTCGGGGGAGGCTTGTGCCTTTACGACGAGGTCGCCCAGCATGCCGATGGCATGTAGGTTTGCGCCCAATTCGTCGTGTAGATCCGCAGCAATGCGTTCGCGTGTGCGAAAGATGGCACGCTGGCGAAGATTGCGCTGTATGAGCACTGCAATGATGATGCCTGCGGCCAGCACGGCAAAGACCCACGCCATGATGCGAACGGTGTTCTTTTGACGGGCATAGTGGCGCTGGAGCTCCTCTACGATGAGAGGTCGCTCCGTTTTTAAGTCGTGGCGTTCGGCCAGTTGCTTGAGCCACTCCCGCATCGGCAGAATGTCGCCATACAGGTTGCGCCCATCCGTTAAGGCGGTCAGGGGGCGATTCTCATCAAAAAGCATCTCGTCGATTTGAATCGGTTTGCCTGCGGCCACGTTGCGGCCTTCGGAGTGAACCTCGATTTCGGCAAATCCGATTCGCGGCAGGCTTTGTCCCCTGTAGTGGAAGAGGTCGGGATCCAATGCGGTCAGTCGAATATATCGGCAACTGGCTGCGGGGAAGTTCCACATCATGATAGGACTGAGGTCGAATGCGCTCTTAGCCTCGACTTCCAGCAGTGCCCGCGCGTCCGAAAAATCGGCCTGATTGGCGCCTTCAATCAGCAGCTTGCGCGGCATGCCGACACCATCGGGCATGCCTTGTGGCACGGTGTCGCCTTGATCAATCAAATGCAGGTGGATACTCGACACGGGGAGGCTCTGCTGCAGGTCAATCGTTGGCGCAGGTAATATTTTATGGGTTTGGAACACCGGGCTCAGGTAGGCGATACTTTGCTCGCCTGCGGCGGCGTGCATTAGGTAAGGGAGGGAGCCGTCCGTCAGGAATCGTAATTGCCATTCGTTATTGTCGTAGGGCCACGTGCGCGAAGAGCTGACGGGGCGGCGCAAGGCGACATTTTGTGTGTCACTAAAAACTAGCACTTCTGCGAATTGCATCAGCAGCCTGCCGTCAAAAGAGCGGGGGGAGAGCTGCTCGCTTACAATGCGAATTTTGGAGGCGGTCTTGCCAAAGGTGGGCACAATCAGGGGCGCCGTGCGAGGTAAGTCTTTGTCGGTGGTTTGCACTTGCGCGAGGACGTCGCCTTTTTCGTTTAAGATCCGAAAGGCTTTCGGGAAGGCATCTGAACGGAAGTCTGCTTGTGAGTCGCGCCAGATGGTAGGCACCAGCACCACCTCATCGATTGAAACGGGGGCCTGTAGGTCGATTTCAACCCAAGACGGCTCGCTGGCATCTGTGGTGACATATGAGCGGTAGCCGATCGGACCGATTCCGCTGCGCAAGGTGCTGCGTGCCAATTGGTCGAGCCGGGCATCAATTGCCTGTAGATGTTGCTCTAATTGCGCGAGGGGCAGATTCTGGTGAACAGGCTCTGCCCAGCTTGCTATTGTCAGCAAGAGGATCAGTAGGGGGAGTAAGCTATATAAGCGCCGTGGCATACTGGTATTTGTGCAGCAGGCGGATGGACAGTCGATACTGCTTTTGACATAGGGGATATTACTATGAAAATAAATGCTCCGCATCGTGTAAATACACGATGCGCGAGAGAATGTGTTTGTGTTATTATCTATGCTATCATAAATATTTATTCGTTTAAATCCTCAAAACCAGAAACGGAACCCCTCAAATATGAAAAAACTATTAATTGGAATTTTTAGCCTCGCTGCGTTGGCGAGTAGTGCGCTTGCAGCTGAGTTTAGCGGTGGCGAAAGTGGTAACTGGAGCACTGCTACTAGGTGGGGCGGCACTGAGCCTACAGATTCGAGTCTTGCTGCTATCCGAAATGGAACTCAGATAGTGTATGTCAGTTTAGCTGACGAGGAAGCACAGCGCATTATCTTGGGGCAGTCGGGATCCACTGCAACCTTGGAGATCTTATCCGGTAGTTTGACAGTATCAGGCGGCACAAATCCTAACGCTGCCTCTATTCGTCAGTCACATGTGGCTGGTTCTACGGGGATTGTGAACTTGTCGGGTGGTAGCCTGACCACAGTTGATGGTAGTGCTGGTGAAGATGGCTGGGGTGATTATCTCATGATTGGTGATGGAGTTTCACAGTTGAACATTTCCGGCGGGAGTTTAAGCGTTGGTGATGATCTTCAGGTTTATGGTAATTCGGTCGTGAAAGTGACCGGAAATTCTGCGACGATTAATGTTGTTGACGATACTGATTTGGCCGCCACTTCTGGATTTACTTTTGATTTTAATAGTGGCACAGCAGTGAGCCTTTGGAATACAGCGGACTTGCTCATTGCTTCTGGAGCTTCGTTGGATGTGCTCGGTTTGAGCAGTCTAACTGCAGGCGATTATGATCTATTTGCATTCAGCACGATTTCCGGATCCTTTGATGTGTCCGATATCACTATTACAGGCCTTGGTGGTGGTTTGAGTGGCTCGATTTTGTCAGATGGTAATAACGTGTATTTAAACGTCATCCCCGAGCCAAGCACCTACGCACTGCTCGGCGGCCTGCTGGCTTTGAGCCACGTGATGCTGCGTCGCCGCAGAGCTTAAGAATTTTAACTTATAGTTTAGGGAAATCGGTTTAGAGCCGGTTCATATTTTGAAAGCGTCCGGAGCAATCCGGGCGCTTTTTGCTATGTGGAGGTTAGGGTCGATGTAATACCATTTCTCATAAATTTTGCGCATTTCAATACTGGAGGGTTCCGAGCGTAGCGACACTCTCCGAGCAAATGCTCCGTCATTTCCATGCGTAATAATCAGAATTCGCTTATGATTCAGGTGGAAACGACGGAGCGTTTCCCTCCACAGATCTAGTTTGATTCCGTTTAATATGCATTATTTTTCAGAAATGGTATGACTTCTCGTCGGGGATGATTCACATGTATTTAATGGTATTTGCCCCGTCTTTTTCTGCTGTGCAGTGGTGATAAAAAAATAAATGTCGAGAATCAGGTAAACACACGATGTGCGCGTGTGTTGTTAATGCTATCATGCGATTCTACTGACTCTTAGTAGATTGATTCACCTCTAATAAAAGAACCTTAAAAATATGAAAAAACAAATAATTGGAATTTTTGGCCTAGCTGCGTTGGCGAGTAGTGCGCTGGTGGCCGAAGTAGATCTCATCAATGATACTTTTGGTGCGTCGAGCAACTTGACGAAGAATACGGGGAGTGATTGGTTTCTGCATGTGGATGATGCCGATGACCAGTGGCACGCAGCAGATAGCTCCGCCTGGACGCACGGAGTTGGTGGCGGTTTTATGTACAACGCGGCTACTGATGGGTCTCGTACCAGTGATGGTGCGATCGCAACCATGCTTAGTCTGTCGGAGTTGGGGCTTGGTGCTGAGAATCAGCTGACTGTTGACTTTAACTATTCCTCCTGGGGCGGTAACGGCGATAATGCTGTCCAGGTGCATCTCTGGCTAGTGACGGATAATGGCTTGGTTGCAGGAGATCAAATTGCCTATATCGGCGCAAATAACGGCCGTATGGATAATCGGTCTGCGAATACTACTCCTGCCGGTAATTTCGACGCTTATCATGTGGCGGACGGTACTGCGGTCGGGTTTAATGACGTTAAAGTCAGCTTTGCGGCTACGGATACTGGCGATCAGGCTCCGTTGAATGTAGCCAACTTCCAGCAGACCTTCGATATCAGTGGATACACAACTGGTGGGACGCTTGTTGAATATGATTACTTTGTGCTTGGTGTTTCCCGTAATACGGCCGCGGGGGATAATGCCTTCGCACTGCATGATATTTCGGTTACTGCCATCCCAGAGCCTAGCACCTACGCACTCATCGGTGGTCTACTCGCATTGAGCTCAGTGATGCTACGCCGCCGCACTTAGTCGCTGCACTTCCAGCGCAGAGTGATTTAATTTTGCAAAGCGTCCGGATCAATCCGGGCGCTTTTTTTTAGTTTTCGCTACCGCTGACACAAATTTAAAAAAAATGATCTGGTATCGTAGGTGCGTCCCGTGCCGCACGATGCTTCGAATGACTCAGCCAGCAGGACGCAGTGCGGACCGAGCACCCACGGGCATAATATCGGTGCAGCGCTTCCCCTTACAATAAGATCAAAGCTTTATGATACGGTATGTTAACTGGTCCCCTATGAACACCTCTTCCATTTTAAAACTCATCTCACTGGTCGCGGCTTTACTGACCTGTGCATCTCTTGCGCAGGCGACGCGCCCGGCGCAGCCTAATTTTTTGCTGATACTCACTGACGATCTCGGTTGGCAGGATGTGAAGGTCTACGACACGGTGTTACCGTATTCAGTCTTTGAAACGCCTTACATGGATCAGTTGGCTGCCGATGGCCTGCGATTTACCAACGGCTACTCTCCGAGCCCGGTTTGTGCGCCTAGCCGAGTGGCGATCATGTCGGGCAAACACCCCGGCCGCACGGATGTAACTTCCGTGTCTGGCGGCAAGTGCCCGAAAGCGGGCAGTGTCAATTCGCAGTCTATCACGCCGCACTACCGCAGTAGCTTGAAGGACGAGGAGTATTCCCTCGCAGAAGCTTTGCGGGATAAGGGCTATTTTACCGGAGTGTTCGGCAAGTGGCATATGTCGCCGGACGGGCACAATTCCACCTTTCCCTTGCCGACGGATCAGGGCTTTGACCGTGCTTACAACGGGCGGGGCGTGCAGAGCGGCATGGATCGTCTTCTGACGGGCTTTGCGACGACCGCCCCCTCCGACCCTTATCAGCTCGATGCCAACGGCATTGCGAAGGATCCGGTCACCGTGGAGGCGCTGGACTTTTTGGCGGAGGCCGCGGCTGGCACGGATCCGTTTTTCTGCTATTACTCGACTTGGCTGGTGCACGGCCCCTGGCAAATGCGCACCGAAAGTCTGTTGCAGAAGTATGCCGGACTGATGGACTACAGCTACCCGCTGGATGGTTCTGAGATATTTGCCGAGGGGCAGAACAATCCCTACTATGCAGCGATGGTGGAGAGCCTGGATTACTACATCAACCAGCTGATTACCTACTTGGAAGATACGGATGACCCTCGTTGGCCGGGGCACAAGCTGATCGAAAATACCTACGTAGTCCTGACCTCGGACAATGGCGGTATGGAGAATGGTGATCCCCAGGGCTTAGTGACGGACAACTATCCACTGGATCAAGGCAAGATCTGGATCAAAGAAGGCGGCACCCGCGTGCCCTTTATCGTCAGAGGGCCTGGCATTACCGCCAATGCGGTCAGTGATGTGGTGGTCAATGGGCTGGATTTGTACCCGACTTTCATGGCCTTGACCGGTGAGGCGACGCTGTCACAGGACCTTGAAGGATGCGATTTGAGTGACTTGTGGTTGAGCGACCCTCAGAATGCGGGGCAGGTCCTGCACCATCAGACCAGCGCGGAGCGCGAATCGATGTTTTGGCACTTCCCGCACTCGGGGCGGGTGGCGAGCACGATCGTGAAGAACGGCTGGAAGCTGTATAAGAATTACGATTATTTATGGAATGGGGCGGCTGCCCAGCCGTACTCGCTCTATCAGTTGTATGACTCGAACGGCGCTCCGGTGGACTTGGGAGAGATGAGCGATTTGATCGACACGCAGACGGCGGTGGCCAACGCGATGATCCCTGAGCTTGAAGCCTGGATCGAAGAGGTGGATGCGCGGCCGATGTATTTGAATCCCCAGAAGGGCACACTGCCGCTGAGCGATCAGAGCCTGACGATTCTCGGTTCCGGTCACGACGACAAGGTGGCATGGGTGAGTTGGAATACCGACCGGGCGCAGCTGAAGTATCTCGATCTACTATATACCAAGTCTGCCACCGCCGACGGCAACGAGGAGTGGTTCAAGGTCGTGGTGCCGTTCACACACGATCAGGGCTGGGCGGAAGTTGCGATTCCCGATGGGGCGCAGAGCTTTTTCTTCACGCTGGTGGATGAGAATAATTTTTTTGTGAGCTCAGTCGATCTGACCGGGCATAGCGGCTATGATTCGGCAGTGGTGCCGTCTTATTCTTGGTTGCCAGTGAGCAGTGCGACCTTGACCGATATCGGCACGACCTATCCGACGGGGGATGTGCTTTGGGGCAATACGGTGAATGGGGCAGAGGTCGCGATCCGTGACGCGATTGAAAATGCTCAGGTCATTCTGGAGGACTCTTTTTCAAGCAATACGCTGACGAAAGACGGCGCGCTCAATCAGAATTCGACTGGTTGGCATGCAGGGAGTGGTTGGTGGCTCGGAACTGGAAACGGATGGGTTTATAACACCAATGTAAATGCTGGCTCTACCAGTGATGGCGCATTGGCTCAAATCGTCGACCTCTCCGGCAAGGGCTTGACGGACGAGAGTCAGCTGCACGTCGAGTTTGATTTTGTTTCTTGGGATGGAGCCAATGCCTCCGATGATATTTATGTGCACGTTTGGGGGCTGGTGGATAATACCGCTTCCGGCACGGCATCGATTGCCAACTTAGGGGCGCAAGATGGTAATATGTGGGCCAATGCCGTCACGAATGGCTTTAGCGTTACCAATTTCGGGGATGGCAGTTTGATGACTGCTGGTGGTGACAGTGTCGCTGCCTCGGCCGCGATTCAGTTGCTGGATCAGAATTCGGGCAGCAATTTATTGGCAGATGCGATCCATGTCAGAAGCAGCTTTGATTTGAGCGCGTATGCAGTGAATACGTTGGCAGGCTATGATTACTTGGTGATTGGTTTTACCCGCAACCCGGTGGCGGGTGATAATAAATTCGCGCTGTTTGATGTGGCTGTGAGTGTCACCGCCGAGCCCAATACATCTTTGGTCGGGCAGACCTTTACCGTGGCGGAACCATCCAGTCTCTCAGCCTTAAGTTTGCAGGCATCCCAGAGCACGACTGTGGGGAGTACCGATGCCGCCGAATTGTACCTCTGGGTCGGACGCTATGCAAGTGGCGCACCCAGCACCGACTTGTTCCGCACACGAGTTTATGAAAAAATCGACATGCGGGACGTCGCATTGACTGCGGATCACTATTATACGATCGATTTTGAAGACAGCGTGCTGCTGCCGGGCACCTATGCGTTTCAGCTGAAATGGAAAGAGTCGGCCACTGACAATGATTCATCATGGGCGCGGGCCAATGGTGCTGGCAATTACACGGAGGGAGATCTGCTGCATATCATCACATCGGCGGCCAATTCGCCTGATTTGCCGTTTGCACAGGCAGAAGATGCTGGCAACGATCTGGTGTTCGCCTTGCATGGTAGCGTCGACCACTTCGGTGGATGGGCTGCGGAGCATGCCTTGGATCGGATACCGGATGTTTTATTTTTGGAGAATCTGGGTTCGGCGGTGACCAAAAATAATCGGTATTATAGCGGGAACAGCTCTTGGACGGTCACCAGCGCGGGGCTGAGCAACCACAGCGCGACCAATAACGCTGTCGGCGAGGGTGCCGTTGCCAGGTGTATCGATCTGACTGACTTGGAGACCTCAAATGCAGCGCAACTAACCTTGAGCTTTGATTATACCACGGCCGATGCTGGCGAGACCTTGTATGTGCACCTCTGGGGCTGCGTCGACTTGGCCCCCGATCAGAATCCTGGCATTATGAATCTGGGCGCATCGAATGGCAATGCGTGGGTAAGCGTGGCAACGGATGTCATGGATGTGTATAATTTGGGCCAGACGGATGGCGTATTCACTGGCTCCAGAGGAGCCGCTGCCGGTGCGGTTGCTATCCTGACTGGTACCACGGGCGCACAGACTTACAGCACGAGCTTTGACCTTTCGACCTCTAGCACCGCGCCGAATACGATTGCGGACTATGATTATCTGGTGCTCGGCTTCACCCGTGAGGTGGGTGGTACGATCAACCCCGCGGTGAGCATTACCAATATTCGCCTGTCAATGGACGGTGGGGAGGTGCTTCACGAGTTCATGGTCTCAAGTATGAATCCGAGTGGTGTCGACGGCGATCCAGATGCTGATCGTCGCAGCAACTTGTTTGAATACGCCTTGGGTGGGGATCCGAATCAAAAGAATGATGTCGGCGTGCTGCCGAATATGAACACGGCAGTGGACGGGATTGATTTCGTGTATCAGCGTCGGCGCAACGCGGCGACTCGTGGCATCC
>Ga0209092_10001058_pt1 | contig 27727 bp, 21 predicted proteins | sample FraStrMetagenome_FD_187446 | JGI IMG/M metagenome (GOLD analysis project Ga0209092, IMG submission 187446) | Marine eukaryotic phytoplankton communities from Arctic Ocean - Fram Strait ARC3M Metagenome (SPAdes) (version 2) | ecosystem: Environmental > Aquatic > Marine > Oceanic | place: Fram...
TTTGTGGATATACTTATCCTTTGAAAACTAATGTGCCCAATGGAAGAATTCACCCAACAGTTAGGCTTGCTTGTTTCATTCGCATATGTGCAGGAGGAGATCCTCTTGACTTAATTCTTATCTATGATATTTCTAAAACAGAAGTTCATGACAGCCTGAATTATGTTATTGATGCTGTGAATGAGACAGATGCTTTAAAGATAATATTTCCAGACACTTTTGAAAAGCAGAAGGGTTTAAAAAATTATCATCTGCACAAATTTCAACCTGCTGTGGAGCAATTGACGGAATACTAGTATGGATAGAAAAAGCAACTGCAAAGCAGTGTGAGACCGTTGGATGTGGATCTCAAAAAAATTTCTGTGGCAGAAAGAAAAAATTTGGTTTGAATATGCAGGCAACATGCGATCATAAAAAAAGATCCACAAATGTGTCAATCCAGTATCCTGCATCTACATCAGACTTTCTTGCATTTGAGACATCAGATTTTTGTACCAAATTAGAAGAAGATGGTTTTTTGGCCCCAGAATTGTGTTTGTTTGGAGATAATGTATATGTCTCTCGTCGATACATGGCAATCCCCTACCAGAATGTCCCCATAGACCATCCGAAGGATCACTACAATTTTTATCAATCTACATTTGGTATATTAGTGGGCCGATGGGGAATTCTTAGGAGGCCAATATCTAATAAATTCTCTATGAAAAAAGTAGGATCGTTGGTGTTCGCATTATGTAAGATACATAATTTTTTGATTGATTCTTCTATTGATGAGGATCAGGCCCCCCCATCAACTGCTGAAGATGATTACTACAACATGTTGAATGGGGGGATGGATGTATCAAATTTGCATAATTCAGATAGTCTCGGTCACCATTTTGATGATGACCCATTAAGACATTTTCGACGTGATGACAGACAAGGACAAGAATACCCTCGTGAAATTTTTTTTCGTGACATACGTGAGCTGACGACAATACTAATGGAAAAAATATATTATAATTTGATGAATATGAACATATCTGTCGAGAGCAATCACTTTTAACAATGAATAACATGTCATTGTAGATCATATTAAACTAATTATTATTCTGTTGAAAAATTATGTAATAATTTGATTTGATTAGTACGAACATATCTGTCGAGGGCAATCACTTTTAAAAGATACAACGAATAACATGTCATTGTATATCATATTAAACTCATTATTATACTGTTTCATTTTTATCTCATTAATACTTCATCATGACAAATGCTACAAGTTTTCATGATGGTTATACTTCTGCATCGCCGTTGGCCTTTAACACTATCACCTCAACATCTGAAAATGAGTATTGCGAATGTGCACAATACTTTAGGGAAAAACAAAACAATATAAAGGTTCTAATGGCAATGAGTGTTGGTCTGACGTACAAAGACGGCACAATTTTGAATGATTTCAAGAAAGATCCATTTCCAAAAAAAAAACTTAAACAATTTATCCCAGGCAATCAAATACTTGTTGAAGAAATTTTGAGGAGGAAGAAAGTGAAAGGAGAAAACGCCAAGGTTAACATGCAGATGAAGCAAAGTGTTTCGATGGATTGGTTGGAAAATAATCCAGTGGAAAATGAAGAAGATGTGACTTTTGTACTGAGACAGGTAGAGAAATTCTTGGATACATATCTTCAAATGGAAAAAGAAAAAACCAATAGAACTAGAGACCAGTGGGCTGGTATTGCTCCTTTTATCCGTCTCATACATTGTCTCATTGGCAATGAGAAAACAATGGAAACCTTCCAAAATTCGTTTAAGACTCTATCAAGAGAAGAGCTTGATGGAAGAAAGAATAGTGGTTCTATGAGATGTTGCCCATGGGACCTCATTTCCCGAAATTTCAACAACAAAGATTTCAATCCAAAATCTACAATTTATTCGGATCTTCATGACGACTTTATGCATAGGATAGATATTAGTCATTCCAAAATTGCGAGCATGGGAATGCTGACACCAAACAAAGCTAAAGCTAAATTTAGTTACTTGAAGAATTCTTTGTTGATTGTAAAAAAAAATTGGGAAAAGAGTGGAAATGGGGATGGTACTGCAGTGATTTGTGATTCGTCTATTTCCAGTGATGAACATGTAATGATAGATGCCAATGATAAACGTCTTTTCTTGAATGGCAAGTCACCGGCTGTTCTCTACCTTTGGGAGAAAGCCAATGAGCATAACTTGTTGAACACTGTATGCCAGCAGCTGAATGATGAAGCTGCTTTTGATTCGGCAGTTGATACCGCTGCCAAATCTATCGAGGAATCCGTTTTTTGGTTTTGCATTTTTTCATAAGGTGTATCACACGCAACAATTGTCTTCATAAGTGACCCCCTATATTCACAGTTAGGATTAAAGTAATAATGGTAGGAATCGTAGTTTATTGATAGTTCTGTATCTTGTCTAATAATCGAGATTTCAACACTTTATTACATCTAGTGAAAGATATTCTGTCCATTTATCATAAAGTTTCACATTTCACTTGAGAACAAATTTTGATTCCTAAGTGCATCGAACAGATTTGGTCATCAACTATAAATTCAAAATGAAAATTTCAATAGGCTGAACATAATATATGTATTCTTGGAAAAAAAGATAATGACTATATATAGAAAAAGTATTGTTTGCTTGATAACGAAATTATCAAGTTCATTTTCACTGCAACAGAGGCTGAATAAAAAGAACATCAACACTTTCGACATTCATATAATCAAATCTATCTCCAAATAAATTTCTTGCCATCCTCCAAAGGAACTCTCTGTCCTTTTGGCCACTTCTTTAAACCTTTTGTTTCTTCAAATTCACCAACGTACAACCATCCCAAGCAAAGACACATAGAATCAGAATTTTCATATTCTTCTAACTTTAAAAAATCTCTCAAAGCCTGTGGATTAGTAAGATAACGTTCTGATTTGGAATCATAAATACCTGAACTGCTCCAATAACACCCAAGATTATGCGCTGTAGCCATTAAATGCATATTTTGAACTGCCATAGCAACACTGCATATTTCTTCCACTTCTGGATTTCCTTTGAAAGATCCATCCTCTTGAAATTTGGGAACCATGGCACAAATTGCAATAACGCAGGAAGATGTACGAGCACTGTGTAATTTCTTTTCGTATTTCTTTTCCTTAAAGACATTTTTTGCCATGCTGGTTGCTTTGTAGTGATTCGAAATAAATTGGGCATATAATTCCTTAGCTTCTTCTGATTCATGAAGTATGAATTTCCATGGTTGAGTTAGCTTATGAGTAGGTGCCCACCGAGCTGCTTCTAACATATCCATAATAAGGGTTCGAGGTACCTTTCTACCTGTATATTGTTTTGGAAAAATACTTCGTCGTTTTTGAAGTAATTGGAGAGTTTCCTCAGGTGAGGATATGTCGAAAGAATCCTTTTTCGAGTTTTTTGTTTCATCAAGGACGTTTTTCTTATTTGATGAAGAATCCTGCTTAAATCTGAACGAAATAATGATACTAGTGGCAACTATAGTACATGCAACTGCAGTGAGTGACAATTGAGAAGACTGTGTCATTCTTGCAAAGTTGTTTCTATTGGAATTGTAAATGATGTGTCTCAATAGGAAGATGAACTTTTGATTTCTCGGTTCGCAGAATTTAGGGCACTGTTTTCAACCACTTTTTTGCTCTATTCAAGTTTTCAGATGTGCCTTGTTTTGCGTTGAATCTATCTCCCGGGAGCATGTTAAGCATAGAATTGGCACGTGTTAGGATCCTTACTAAGGGTGGAAACATTTCCCAAGGCACAAGGCACGTGTCATTTGCGACAAATGCGCAGTAAAATCCCTGTAAGGACAGTACTAATTTATATTAGTAGTCTCTCATGTTATTATTTGTTAATTAAGTCCGCAAAATAAAAGACTCCAAAGTCCTACATCAGCAGAGAAGCTACTTTTTTTTATTACTAAAAACACTGAAAAAAATGAAAAAGTTGCTTAGTCATGACCTTCTTTGAAAGAAGCAGAGATGATGACGATAATTCCAATTGATTCGCGGAGAAAAAGCTTCTGTATAAGATGCAAAACTTGAAGAACCTCAATTTCCATTGACATGAACTTATTCAAAATTCGACAGTGGAAATGTTTCATCGCAATCCCTGTGTCTTTCATACTTTCATATGTCTTCCTCCACCAACCCAAAAAGGTCATTTCCAATGCATTTCTTACTGCAAAAAGAAAAGATCGACCTCCTTCCAGCATCCGAAAATTGATACAATCTCCCTACCCAATCGTATCATCAGCATCCATCCCACAACAAGATTCAATAGAGTGGAGAACCATGGAAACTATGGACGTCTTGGATGTGAAAGGAGATCGAGTTTTTTTTCTGATTGCGTCTCCGTGGAATTATTTCCAGAGTCAATTAACCTTGACCGAAATGAAAATGGAGGAGGAGATGACAGCTTCCCATCATCCAGATATTAGTATTGTACCAAATACAGATTCATCTAAATCGGAATATTTAATGAAGCGAGATTATCCGTCTATTAGTCCTTTTTTTCCGTGTTATCGCACTTTCGAAGCAAGTTATCAAACAATGGAGGATTTAGCGAATCAGTATCCTAGCTTAGTCGACGTTATATCCATTGGTCCTACGTATTTGAAAAGCATCAACGAAGGAGGGCATGAAATGAAAGTATTAAAACTAACCAATTCCATGTCATCTTTTGAATCCACCAAATCACACATGTTTGTTATTTGCAGTTTACATGCACGTGAGATAACTCCCGCGGAAGTATGTGCTCGTTTTGCGGAAACTATGGTGAATGATTTTGGAGTGGATTCTGATACGACATGGATCATGAATCATACAGAGATACACATTATATTACAAGCTAATCCTGATGGTCGAGAATATGAGGAAAATCATCTTTTTCGGTATAAACGTAAAAATATGAATACTCCATATTGTTGTAAGGGTACCAATGGAGGAGTTGATTTAAATCGTAATTTTCCTCATTCGAAATGGACGGCTTCGGATGATTTTTTTGGCCCCTGTAGTCAAGGTTGGCCAGGTAAAGCTGCTGCTTCTGAAAAAGAAACACAAGCTATAGTGAATTATATGGAATCTATCATTCCTCCTGGTACAAATCCAGTGGATCCAGACTCAGGAGCATTTACAATTGATTCCAGTGGAGTGATGATGGATATACATAGTTCTGGTGAATTATTTTATTGGCCTTATTCCTCTGATTCTGTGGCATTGGCACCAAATAAAGTTGACTTATTTGCACTAGGGAAAAAATTGGCTTCTTTTACAACTCCTCGTTACAGAAGCGATAACATCTCTCCTTTTGAAAATGGAGCTAGAGGCGTTACAACTCACTATACCTATGAGCAATTAGGTGTTCCTGGTTATACAATTGAATTGGGCACTGCATTCTATGAAAAATGTGATTATTTTGAAACATATGTTTTAGGTAGTGCCAAGAGAAGTTTATTCTATCTTGCAAGAGTCTCTAAAGCACCATATCAATTCCCAAAGGGACCAGAAGTTATGAGCATATCAATAACTCAAAATGATTCTACAGTTGAAGTAAATAGTATCATTAGTGATAGCGAACGAGCATTGGGTTACTCAACAGGAAATCAAAATATTGTTTCTGTGGAGTTGTTTTTGGATTCACACCCATATGATACAAATTCCACATTTTACGACCAAGTCTCAGATAACTTCAATAACTCTACATCAGCTGAAGTTATATTTAATATACCCTTCATTGATTTGAATTCCGGTCAACACATACTTTATCTCCAGGCGCATGACACAGGTGGTCCAGGGCCTGTTTATTCAGCTTTCTTTGAAACATCGGAATAAGGATTTTTGTCCATTGATTAGAATCTTGATTTCCTTAATTTGGGTACTCCTACATTATAATATAGAACATTTTTTTAGTTTCTTCTTTGACGATTCTTATAATATTAAGTAACAGTTCTTTAATTGTAGTAATATAGATAATTTTTACAAAAAAGATAGAATGATTTGCGATTTAGGTATTGCGAAATATTCTTTGATCGATTAGATGTCTTCATTCAATAATTTTCAGCTCTGATGGACCTGACAAAATAGATTCAAAGAACTCTAATTCATACAGCAGTATGGTAAATGTACGTGAATCTACATCTTTGAAAATGAAGTGTAAAAAATGAAAGGCTCATGAGAAAAGGTTCAGCAGTTGGGTGAAAATTTTCCTCAGAAAGAAGTATTGGTTCAGAATTCAATTTTTTCTATCACCAATGCAGACTATGCCATGAGAGCGCAAAGAAGTGCAAAAAAAGGAGAAATAATATCCAGACATATTCCAGTAATAGTCGTTCCTACGGAAAGAAACATTCGTCCAAAACAATTTGCAACTGGAATTGATTTTTGTAACACTTGTGCGAAAGCACTCTTTCCAGAGAACGATGAGAACAATAATGAACGAAAACAAATTAGATTCAACAAGTTGACATCCTTTCAAAGAAATACCCACAAAAGAAACGATCCAATTTTAGATTATTCTTGGAAGAATGAAACATTTGGAGTCCAAAGCTATATTCGATATTGTTCATCAACATGTTTTCAAGTAGGTCAATTACTCTCCTTGGATCATTATATAATGTCAACTAGTAAGGATTTTGACTCCAAACTTTTTTCAGTTTCACGACATACAGAATTGCAGCGAATATGGAACATTTCTTTTTGTTCAAGGCGTTTAAATTATTCAGAAGGTGCACTAGTAGTTGTGGTTTCTTTATATCTCTTTGCATTTGGTATTGAAGACTCTATTGAAAATTTAGAAAACAACCTGGAAAGAAAATCCTTGCTAATTCAATTCTTGAATTCCTGCAAAAATGAAAAAAGGAGTATTAATGAGAAAAGATTGACTACTCAGATTGAAAATCATGAATTACAAGAACGCCTTTTTGAATGCTGGGTATTGCTGCAAAACGTGTGTAGTGTATCAAATGCAGAGACAAACGCATCTTGTAACAAGAAAGAAAGTGGGCAAATAGAACAAATAAAAACAGAACTGAAGTCTTCATCTCTTTTTTTCCATTTTATGCATCGAGAAATATATGAAAAATATCTCTTTCCCATCACCATATTGGATCCATTACTATATTACATCAAAAACAAATTATTGCATCTATCTTACAAAGAGATTAGTACAATCGTAAATGGTCCATTGGATACATTGTGCCAATCTATCGCATCCACAGATCAAGATATGGACACAATGGACGATAGGGCACGTACAAAAATCATCACATGGAGAAAAACTGTACGACTTTTACAAGCTGTTACCTCAACCAATGAAGTCCAAGAGGATAAAGAATTTAATTCACTGTGCGGATCAAATTTTATCAAAAATATTTTGAAAATGAGGCATCATTATATGGCATTCTGTCCTGAGCTAGGAAATTTAAAGCATTCATGTGCTCCAAATTGCTTTGTAGAATCTAATATGGGAGAAGATGGTATGGGGCCTTGTGAAATTGTACTCATTTCCTTACATGATCTAGATGTTGGTGAAGAATTGACAATCTCTAGGATAGATGATTTATCACAAGACGTAGAGATGAGATCTTCAGCATTGAAGCTCATTTTTGGCTTGGACTTTGAATGCAAATGTTTCCGATGTCTATATGATCGTATATCTCAGTTAAAAGATCGAGCACAAGTACTACCAGAAATTAAAAACTTCATCAACAATAGAGATCAGAACGGCAAAATTTTGTTTTCCACGAATGAAATAAAGCAATTGGGTGATTTAGGAATGCAACAGGGTAGGTATAAAGATGCATTAGAACTTTATGATTTGATACTGAAGGTTGATCCAAATGATGGAGATATTTTGCATGCTAGATGTGCTTCCTTTTTGGAGCGAGGTTATTTTTCTGAGGCACAAAAAATGTGGAAAGATGCTTATAAAAAATGTCCTGGTCACGATGGAATATCTTTGACAATCGAAAAGCAAAGTGCCTACAACGATCATAAAATGGAAAAAGAGGGCGCGAAAAAAGACAATGATTTCAAGTTACGATCTATAATTGATGACCATCCTTTTAATACGCTTCTTGATGGTAAATGTTTCATAACCGATAAGAATCACCCATTACTCTCTCCTATAGAATGCGAAACTATCATAAAATTGACAGAGCAGGCAGCACGTAAACGAGGTGAAGTAGATGGAAATGATGGGTGGACAACTTCTCGTCACTATGCGGTTCCTACAACAGACATTCCTATTCATGAAATTCCAAGTATCTTGAAGATTTTTCGTCAATTATTTTACTCTAAAATACATCCCATACTTGTGAAACAATTTTCCTTCCGTGAAGTCCATGTTCATGATGCCTTTGTGGTTCGATACAATGCTACAAATGAAGAATCTGACAGATCATCTCCAAAGAAAGGACAAAATCATTTACCTCTACACCGGGATCAATCAACACATAGCTTTGTTCTGGCTTTGAATGACACTGTAGAATACAAAGGAGGTGGTACATATATTGCTAAGTTGCGAAAATCGATACGACCATCGATAGGCTCCATGTTGAGTTTCCGAGGTGATACCTTATTACATGGAGGAGATCCAGTGGTAGAAGGTACCCGATTTATTATTGTCGCATTTTGCTACCTTGAAGAATATTGTAATGATACTAACACTGCAGAGGAAAACCCGACATCAAAACGAATAAAATTGGATGCTATGTTTAAAAAAACTGATGATGAGGATAATTCCAAGGGTTCCTTTTCATTTGGTTTCAATATATAGGTCTAAAAAAAAATAGATGAAAACTAAAGAATTGATTCGCGTTATTGCGAGGATTACTGAGCCATTTGTCCTTTTTTTACCTCCTTGATTACTGTGGACCATTGACTTGAACAGGTATTCTTTATTTAAGTTTTTGATGAGTCTGATAGAAAGTTGGACATGCTTAAATAGAAGTAAAAATAAGTGTTGAATAATTTCCATGACAATTAAATCTACTGGTAATGAATATGAGCTTCATGACACTTATTTGATCGATGCTAATAATGTTAGTTCTTATATTCGGCTAGCAAATTTAAAAGTGCATCCTCATATGGAAAGAACGTAAATGATGGTGAAATAAAAATAATTTTATAATACCACTTAAATCTTACACAAAGACATAATGAATCATAAGACAAGCACTTGCGATATATGATTACAATTCAACTTGCCATGAACTTTGAACTGGTTCCAACAAAGAAACTTTTAAATCTTTCACATTTCCATAGAACTCATTGCTCATATATGCCAATAGTCCCTCATTTGTTAGACCTAAAGTGTTCTTCACATCCAGCAATACTTCTGCTTCGCGCTCGTACACAAAAGTTGCCTCTTCTGCTTTTAGACGAGCCTCGGTTAACAAAACTTCCGCCTCATTTGTAGCAGTATCATTGATCCTTTTTGCTTCTTCTTTTGCTTCACGAAATGTAGTATCAGCTTTTGTTGTCTCTTGACTGCGTTGATTGATTGCCAAAGTAATATCTTCCTCTGCTGATTGCTTTTGTGCGACAGATGAAGTATATTCAGGTGGGACTTCGATGTTTCTTAGCTGAACAGATATGGCTCTAGCATAAACACCTCCTTCACCCGTATTATCATCGGCAGAACCCTCAAGTTTCAGCCTGAGTGCCTCTTCCATCTGACTCTGAATTATTCCACGTTTATTCTGAAATTCAGATATGATGAATTTACTACAGGAATGCTGAACAGCACTTGAACCAGCAGCAATCACAATCTGCTGCCAGCGTTCGAAATTTCTATATCGCACTACAGCATCATATAACCATTCTTGAGGGATCTGATATTGGAAACTAATCTGAATTTGGATACGGAGCCCATCTTGGCTGACGCATAATCCTTCAGGTAAATCTTCCAGTACAAAAGTTGATGGGAACTTGACGAACTTGAATCCTGGTGGACCAATGTGCAATCCCCCTGATTTTGCAGCATCATCTAAAAATTTGGCGATACGATCATATTCGAGTCCATATTGGATAGAAGTAAGTCTTTTCAGTGATGTGGCCAGTAAGATAATAATCAGAACAAGGACAGCTATAGAAAAGGTTCCTATCGCAATCTTTTTATGAGAAATCATTTTGATTATCTGTTGTTGTGAAACTTTGATGACAACAGAATTTGATTTTCAAAAAATCTTTGTCTATTAATAAATACGTATCAAATTAGATAGAAGGCATCACATACACCAGTGTATGATGGCACCCCTGCTGTGTGTCTTTTAAGGAATTGGAACAACAAGGATCAAATCTCATTTGTAACACGATTCAAAGAAGATCTAATTCATCTTGATGAGGAATCTTTATATAGGGGATTTTAAAGATTTGAATTTATTATGAAATGAGAGTGTTACACATATGGGATCCCAGATTTAAAGTAGGTCTGTAGATTCCTATATTTATCTAGAATATCTTTATATTATCTTCATATGTACATTGACGTACGAGTTCGTATTCAAATTTCTTTAGAATCAAGATATTACCTTTTCTACTGCTGCATAATACGGTTTTTCTTTGACTTTTTGAACCAAATTAATCTTTTCTTCGTTCTTACTTACAGGTCAAATACGTAAATATTGGATCACATTTGAACAAATTCTGATTGCGATCAAGATTTCAAAAAGCAATCAAAATAAAACAAGATGGCGAATGATAATCAGAATCGAAATAGAATTGTTGCTGCGATAGTATTTGCAACATTGGTTGGTGCAATAATTCTTCTTCCTAGTTCATTTTCCTACCTCGAATATTATGAGTATGGACTGACAAAGCGTAAAACTACTGGAAAAGTCAATACAGATAAAGTATATGCCCAAGGAAGACACGTTCTTGGTCCAGACATCACATTCATTAAATATCAGGCAGATGCTCATTTTCTACCTCTTAGCGAGCTCTCAGTATTTTCTGCAAGTGATACAAACTCCTCGATTGGTTTGGAATTTGTCGTCGATGTTACTTTGACCTACTTTTTGATCGAAGAAGAAGTTGGCAAGTTGCATAGAGAAATGGCATCTTCCTACAAAAAAAGTATCGAAAATCGTGTCAAAACAGCCATAAAAAATGCTGCGATCTTTGTCTCCTTCAATGACTTCTTTCAATCCCGTATCATGGTAGAAGATCGATTTCGTCAAGCAGTTATAAATACATTTCTATCAGATCCACCATTGCATTGTGCATTAGATCAATTCCATTTGGGGAGAATCCGCATTCCTGATACTGTATACTCACGTCAGCTGGAATCAGCTCTCCAAAATGAGAGGAATGATCGCGAAAAATTTCTTCAGCAAGCACAGATTCAACGGGAATTAACAGAAGTAGAGGTAAACAAGATTAATTTGGAGACTGAAAAATTGTTGCGTACAACTGAAGCGGAAGCTAGTTTGACTAGAGTCAAAGCAGCCGCAGAAGCAGAAAAGACGAAGAGTATGGCTGTACTGAATGGAATGAAACAATTGTTTGAGACTGTGGGGATAGATCAGCAAAGCCACAAACTTGCGTACAGTTACATTAGAGCATTGAACAACCGTGAAAATTTGGAAGCTTCTGTGGGATATTTGAAATCAGAGAATGTTTTGAAAACCTCAGCAGCAGTGTAGATATTGAGTTCATTTATCCAGCATTTTCATCGTGATTTTTCTTTCTTCATTTTGTGTTATGTAAATTTACTTTTTCGAGTTCAATATAGCGAAAGTCCACCAACAGTTAAAACTAAGATTGAGTAAACAAAAGAGATCTTGTTCACATTCATCCTAAAAGTATTCCAAACGTCAATTTTTATTGTTTGAATCAAGAAACATATAAGTTTGATTCAAAATTATACATTCAAGTTAGAATTACATTAGAGCTATGAAATATTATTCTTCCTTGAAAAAAACTCTTATTCAGAATCATAAAAATGTCAAATCTTTATGCGAAACAACATGAAATTAATCAACACATGTATTTCCTACAATCCAATCACTCGGACACCCCTATGTTCCTTCATTTCCTTCCCAAGAACTTCTTTTTCCATATCACCAATCTCATTTCCGTACACGTATAATTCCCTCAACATCTTGTTCTTCATAAGGGCCTGCGACAACAATCTTATTCCCCTAGATGTGATTGATGTTGATCCTAGATGAAGTATCTGCAATGATGAGTTATGAGCAAGTGCTTCTGCTAATATGTCTACTCCTCCATCGCCAAACTCATTTTTTGACAGCTTCAGCATTTTCAAGCTTTTGCTTTGCTTCACAGCCTTTGCCAAAGATCTAGCACCTTCGCTTGTTATATTAGTTCCTCGTAAATCAAGCGACTCCAAACATGAGTTATGCTCCAGAGCTTCAGCTATAGCTTCTACACCTCTATCGCCCAGATTGATCCATGATAGATCTAAGTCTTTCAAAGACGTATTTCGCGCCAAATAACTCGAATAATGATTTGCTCCATCCCAGCCCACTATACCTTGTAGAACCGATTGTAACATGACTTTTTCGTGAGGATGTAACATATCGGCTAGACACGCTCCAGCATCATTGCTCATATGATTGCTTGATAGGTTGAGTCTTTTGAGCCTTGTGTTATTTTGTAGAGCTTTGAGGATAGCCTCGAGGCCTTCGTTACCGATAGAATTGTGCGAAATATCAAGTTCTTCGATGTATTTGTTATGTCGTAGGGCGTTGGCAATGGCAAAGGCGTGTTTATTTTGCATGATACAAGAGGAGAGGTCTAGATGAGTAATGCTGGTGCAGACTTTGAGGGCTTGCGTGAAGGTCGTCATATTTTTCTCCCAGAAGTCTCTAATAAGAAATGGCATCGGCTCATACGGATAGTAGAAGCATAGATATTTGTAGAGATTGAACCGACCAGAAGCAAAAATAGGATTGTTATTTTTTATTTTCACTATCAAAGGGCTGTAACGATCATTATTTTTTTGAAGTCCTGCAACATGATGCCCTAGAATGCTTGTGCTGCCATATCTCTCTTCAAAAACCTTATAAGTATTCTTTTCGTTTGTTTTAGACATTCTGCCAACAAACGAACTCTGAAGAATTTGTAACGTGCACAAAGTAAGACAATATCTTTGTTTACCTAAGATATCTTTGAATGAATTTTTATGACACGATGACGCATCTACCTATGCTATCAAGTTTTGGTAATTCCTTAGAATTTTTTTAAAATTTGCGTTGAAAGATTTTTAAGATTCAAAAATGTGGCTATAAAAGAAAAACATTTTGCAACAGCCTTAAAAATTGATTTTGTAAGCCTTTTATTTAATTTGAGGTAGAATTTGAGGCTATATATTTTATCAAAAAAAGCCTAAATGTATGAATTTTGGCGCGTGTTTATTCAATAAAAGTTCACTTCGCCACAAAAAGGCCAAGATTTTGTTTTGTTTTTTAATCGTTTGTACAGAAAGGTTTTGTGTCCCAAAAAAATCAAAGTTTAGTTGGTAAAAGTAATCATGTCCTGGTTGACTTCTGGATCGAGCAATGAGGGTATGGTTGACTGCTTGAAGAGTAAGTTATCTATGTAGGGGACATACATCTACATTTAGTCATAGTTATCTGGAAGTAAATCAATAATGGCAAATCATAACTCACCCATGATCCACATTTTAAACTTCATTACTTTTCACAAATGACAGGTTATGGACTTATTTCATCTGCAAAAGTTGAAAAAAGTCTTAAAGCAGTGGACCGAAAATTATTCGTACCAAGCGTGAGTTCTTGTTTTATAAGATTCGTGAAATTGGATTCGTAATAAACTGCATTCAAATATTTTAATATGTATAGAGTAGCATTAAGCATCGTTTTTTTTAACTTTCATATCCTTTTCGTTCTTGTTATTCATTTTATCACAGGAGAGTGAAAATTTGGCTTATTCTGATCAGCCTATTCGTATAGAAAAGATACACATTTCTGCTCCACATGTCTATTGCTTTGCTCTAGAAGCTCTTGAACTTGAAGCAAATTCCTGTTCTACATTCCTGAATGTTGGAAGTGGAACCGGATACATGTCATGTGTTGTTGCTGATATATTAGGAACCAGAGCACAGAATTATGGTGAGCTTCAATTGATTCATTTCAAGATCAAATGAATCGTTTTGTGGAAATTCTCACGAAAAATTATGTTGTACTTCATTTTCCCTCAAAAAATAATTCAGGAATCGAGCTCTGTGAGGAAGCTGTGGGTCATAGTAAAAGATCTATCAACAATTGGAAAAGTCATAGAAGCAAGAAGAACGATATTGAAGATGATCTTCAAATTGAGATCATTCATGGAAATATCTTTAATACATGTTGTGCCCGAGGACAGAGCAGGGTAGGTTTTGATCGCATTTATGTAGGAGCTTCTGTTAGCAGACCTTACCTTTCTAAAATTGCGAAGCTGTTGAGCCCTGGTGGAATTCTCGTTGGACCTGTAGATGATGAGATGGTAAAAGTGATACGTATGGTATCTACACCTGAGAAATGTCATTCCAATTCCATCGGAGGATACAATGAAATATTTTATAAGAATCCTATCTTTGTCGGCAGCGACTTTACACAGGAAGTTATAGCACATGTATGCTTTGCACCTCTTTTGCGCTGGCCTCGTGTTCCAAACGTTATTCAGGCTCGTCTATGGAGTCCGATAAATCACAAGTACTTTCCTTCAACATTTACAGATGCTACAGATCAAATTTTCTTGTGCTCGGAGTCAAGTGTGTTTCAACCACTTCCCCCCAAAAAAAAGCAGAAAGATCTCTTAAATGTTGCAGCTATGCTACCTAATGCACTTTGGCTTGAAATTTTATCTTTCACACATCGTAAATGTAAGTCTATGTATCTATTTTTAATTCTTATAAAACATCCTTCTTACATGTTTATAACAATAATAGGGTTTGATAATAAAAGAACGGATCTTTTTTCAATGAAGAAACGCCTTATTGAAGAACAAAACAATGTTGCCAAAGCATTTGCAGCCAAATTGGATGCTGAGAGGGAGTGCCTTGAGGCAAAAAGATCAAGAGACGTTTATCGTCGGTTAGCAAGAAGGTGGCAATCGCGTTTGTATCGCGTACTTTGTTCTCAGCGTAATCGCAACAAAAGCAATGAACCGAACACAGTTTCTCAAGATCTTACTACTTTAGCAAGGCTTGACGAAATGAATAATTTATTTGGATATGAGTCTTTATTAGAAATCGAAGATGATATTATGTTTTTTGGGGACAATGAGTCTTCAGATGAGTCAGAAGCAGAGCATCAAGGAGAAGAAGAGAATCCGCAAGAAGAACGCAATAATCTTGAAGGCAATAGTGCCAATATATCGGATAATACAGAAGACAACGATATGGAAGCTTCCATTGAAGATGGATCCGAAAATCTCTTACCAGAAGAAAATCATCATGAAAACGATGAAATTGATCAAGAAGAGCTTAACACAAAGAAAAGAAAGACACGTAATGATTCTGGTGTAGAAATCCCAACTCCTAAAACAAACAGAACGCGTATTGTAAAGTAAGATGAATGAGCTTGATACTGGAACAAAACAGTCTGAATACTACCGAGTCCATTATTTATATTCTAGTAGATTTAACTGCTTGGTATTACTTTTTCTTTTAGAGAGTAATAAAAAATAATCTTTTAAAAGTACATAATGATAATTGTTATATATTGAAACATGAGTAATTATGAATAGAGTACAATGATTCTTGGATTTGTAAGTGAAATGACATCATTAATACAATACATAACAATTATATCGATGTATACAGAACCTAAATGCCAATCACTCGGACACCCCTATGTTCCTTCATTTCCTTCCCAAGAACTTCTTTTTCCATATCACCAATCTCATTTCCATACACGTATAATTCCCTCAACATCTTGTTCTTCATAAGGGCCTGCGACAACAATCTTATTCCCCTAGATGTGATTGATGTTGATCCTAGATGAAGTATCTGCAATGATGAGTTATGAGCAAGTGCTTCTGCTAATATGTCTACTCCTCCATCGCCAAACTCATTTTTTGACAGCTTCAGCATTTTCAAGCTTTTGCTTTGCTTCACAGCCTTTGCCAAAGATCTAGCACCTTCGCTTGTTATATTAGTTCCTCGTAAATCAAGCGACTCCAAACATGAGTTATGCTCCAGAGCTTCAGCTATAGCTTCTACACCTCTATCGCCCAGATTGATCCATGATAGATCTAAGTCTTTCAAAGACGTATTTCGCGCCAAATAACTCGAATAATGATTTGCTCCATCCCAGCCCACTATACCTTGTAGAACCGATTGTAACATGACTTTTTCGTGAGGATGTAACATATCGGCTAGACACGCTCCAGCATCATTGCTCATATGATTGCTTGATAGGTTGAGTCTTTTGAGCCTTGTGTTATTTTGTAGAGCTTTGAGGATAGCCTCGAGGCCTTCGTTACCGATAGAATTGTGCGAAATATCAAGTTCTTCGATGTATTTGTTATGTCGTAGGGCGTTGGCAATGGCAAAGGCGTGTTTATTTTGCATGATACAAGAGGAGAGGTCTAGATGAGTAATGCTGGTGCAGACTTTGAGGGCTTGCGTGAAGGTCGTCATATTTTTCTCCCAGAAGTCTCTAATAAGAAATGGCATCGGCTCATACGGAAAGTGGAAACATAGATATTTGCGAAGAAAAAATCGACCAGAAGCAAAATTTGTCTCATATTGCACAGTTTTCAGTATGAGCTTTTGATAGTAGTGCTTTGGTATATCGCTCTTCTTGTTTGGGAAACAAGGCATTGTTTTTCTTGTGGAACAATCGTCTTGAGAATGGAAGAAGAAAAATAATGAGCTTGGGAAGTTTCGTTTTCTTCGTTGGAATGAGAAAGCACGTATGAAAGTACTACATTTTTTGTGATGTCATGAATAGATGAATTGCATCACCTCTAAGAAATATATTGCTGGTCATAATTATTTAAACAGAAAAATGGCAATTTCTGGAAATCTGCGTATGTTGTGAAAGAAGTCTTGAATGGACATAAAGAGGGTGTCAACAATCTGAACCAAAGGAACAAAATAATGGCTTAGCATGGAAGAAAAATTCTACATAAAGTCTACAAGAAACTTTCCTTGCCAAGCGCGTCATTTCATGCTACCAATGTCTCTTAAATATGTTGTTGTACCACATCGATGATTTCAGCGTCAAAACGAATTTAAATCTGGAATAGGAGAACAAAGCAAAGATTCCATTGTCGTTGAAAGCCAATATTTAGAAGTAGAGATTAGTTTGCTTCTTTTACCATAGAAAGCAAATATTCATTCATAAACCCAATCTTGTATCAAAAACAAGTGAACGTGTAATGTTTGATTAGGTTCATCAATCCCATGTTTTTTCTAAAATGAATTCCATACCATCAAATTTGATTTCACGATCAACTTAGTACACATAATTATAATCATTACTTTTAGACGTACTATTACTATTAATCACTCTAGTGAACCATAAAAACTCCAGGTATGATGAAAATATAAGCGTCCGCTCTTTCTCTCCATTCCAATATCTACCTTTAGGTCTCATCTCATAGTTTCAAGAGGAGCAGAGAGAAACCTTAGAAGAAAGAGAACAACATCGTTCATCCCAAAGATCTGAACAAATAGCCACACAATTCGGATATACACCCAATGATATTCATAATAAGGCATTCTTCCTATTGTGCACGTCTTTCGTTGAGGTGCCGTGTTTTGAACCAAACATTGTTGTTCCTGAGAATTGTTTGGTATCAAGAAAGAAGAAAATATCTCTTGCTCTTGTTATCGCATCTCGAAAAGCTTCGTAAATCTATTAATCATATTCTAAATCCCTGTATTTTTTCGCACCACAGTATTTGTCCTTCGAATTTTTTCATTAATACAACCTTTCTCTCTTTTTCCTATACGATTTATCAATTAAAAAAGAACAAAATATTATATTCAGTATAAAAAGCTGGTGTAGATCTACAGCATATTCAATCACATGGAAACTTACTCGCAATCCAATCTAGTGAAGAATTTTGCCTGTTGTTTTCAACATCTCTAGAGTAAACAGCTGTCTTCGAAATTGAATGGTAAAAAAAAATCCACGCAAGAGAGAAAAAAGCTAAACAAAGGTGGTCTGACAGGACTTGAACCTGCAGACCAAATCTCGATGGTGGGCCATTTCTTCTAGGCCACCTATTAAGATAAGAAAGAGATATTGAGTGTGATTGGTGTCAGCGATGATGCTGGATAGTAGACAAGTATATAGAGGAGGATGCAAAATCAAAACTAACGCGCAACAATTGTCTTTGACACCAATAGGCTAAATTCATGTTGAGATCATATTCTGTATCTTCACAAATATCCAGTAGTGTCATCCAACGTACGTCTCATTGGACTACTTAAAAACAGACCACTCTAGAGAGTCGAAAGAAAATAGAATAAATTTCGAGAAGGGAACTTGTTGTTATTTTACTACACCGGATTACCCTTTAAAAAAGCTTTACCGTTATCTAACATTGGACAACTGAAACCACTCAACTTTCTTCACAAAAATAAATTATTCTTGCAAAGTGTATCCAAATACTTCAACTTCTGCAAGATTTAAATATGTTTTCCCAGACAGACCAATCTTGACTTTACTTCCTGCTATATTCGGATAGATATCGTATCGGTTTTCCACTGTGTCACTTGTATCTTTGAAGTGGAACACTTTTTGTTCTTTACCATCTCTATAGATATCCAAGTAGAAGCCTTTGGTAGATTTACCAAGCTTATCGCCAGTTCTGTTATATACTGATATTTTCGTTATGATTGCAAGTCGTTCTAATAGTCCTTCCCAGCTAGGATTAGACATATTAGGAGTACAACTAACACTTCCCCCCTCGTAGAAATCGCCATCAGTATCACCATCGATAGCCAAATTTGCAGTGGCATTTTGAAAAATATCAGTTTGTGTTGCAGAAATAAATTGAATTTGAGGCCCAATCGGATCAAGTAAATCTGGAATACAAAAATTAAATGTAAGGTTCGAAATGAATCAAGAGGTTACCAACAACACTGACAAAATCAGAATCAATTTGAAAACTTACTCGAATCATCTTCAGATGAATCAAACTCGTCAGAACTATTTTCTGTTTCTTTTTCTTCATCATTGAGGATTGTATAATTGAAATTTTGAATTGTGGCATTCGCTTGTGCAAACATTTCACTTGCTAGCACTCCAAAAACTTTAATTTCTCTGATACCCAAGGACAAGGCACTTTGTCCTTGAATTTCAATCCTAACTGTCCTTCCAATTACACCTTTCACACCACCTATTTCAACCCATTCAGAAGCATATTTTTCTTCAAGTTTTACTTCGTTCATTGTTTCATTTAGCTTATTGTGCCTTGCACTTCTGTATTGAGAATTGTCATGCTCATCTTTTATTGTAATCCAAAATCCTTCTATATATTGTTTTTCGCGGCCGTTTACTTGAATAGATGTAATAAATGTATTTTCTTTTAATGTACCAATCCAGTGTGGGTTTTTCCTTTGGGATGTGGTCGCTGAGAAATCATTTTCGTCTCCATTAATTGCACATTCTGCTTTACGTACTTTCTTTTTACCTCCATCTACAGTAGTACGAGTTGAACTTTGCCTAGCGCTAGCAAATTCCATTTGTCTGATTGTACCTAAATAAAGAGGAAAAGATGTTTTTTAGATGAATCCAGATTCATTGTCATTATATTCATTTACACACACAATAACTTACTATTGAATGAAGTTAGTCCAACACCAATGTGCACTTTACCACTCAAGGTAGATAAGTCTTTAGAACCAAGTACCGTATCATCAAAATATGCCGTGAATGTTGAACCAACTTTTTTCACTTTGAGCATTGCAGTCGACCCAATAACATGTCCTGATGCATTATTCATTTCTATATTTGATAATACATTCTTATTTGTTTCCTGAGAGAGCATACGAAGTTCTTTCTTGCTGGTCAAAGCAACAGCAAAGAATTGTGATTCCATACTTGTTTTGTCTTGACGAATCATGAGCATAACACAAGCTCCAATTGGCGTGCTTCCATTTACTTGTTGGAGATTAGAGACTTGCACGGAAGCTTCAAATTCATCATCACTGACAGTTGTATTATAAAATAAAAGTTGATTCTTTTTAGTACCAACTTGGAACCCCATGTCCTTGGCACGTAGATTAATTTGTTTCTCTGCAAAAGTGAACCCATTAGTTCGCATATCATCGAAAGGAAATTTTACTGATGCAGGATTGGAACTTGATTGATTATCGTTGGGGTTAAGTGTCAGCTTATCGAGCACGAAGTTGTCGTACAAAGTGGGCGGATCTTCAAGAGCACTATTATCTGTACCTGAATTTTGTTTGATGCTGACTTTCTCCACATCAAACCAAGTATCAAATGGATTCTCTTCATTAGGAGGTGCATGTATTTGAATTCCAACCAAAATTTTACCACTTGACTCTACATTTTCCATATCTTTTTCAGGTGATTTCTTATAATCATCCTCTGTAGGATCCTTCACATATGCTGTAAACTTATCTCCTCTTTTCCTTAATGCTAAAACAAAGCCCTTGAGTGAATGTCCATGAAATTCGGACCTGCCAGCACCAGTGAAATCGACAACATCAGAGTCTTTGTCATCACGAGAGGCACCAGTACTCACCCACCTATTTGTATGATAAAACAAAAAACTATGAACAAATGGTGAATTGTCGTCTAGGCTTTTGCGAGCCATGATTGAAATAATACAGCCATTACTTGGTGATACATGATTCTTGATTGTCACAAATGCATCAAAATTTTTATTTGCATCCCATTCTGTGTAGTGGAAAAATGATGTTGACCCACTAGCAGTAAGTCGGCTAGCATTAATCTGCTGAATCATCAATTCGGAATTATTTGTATTCAGATGATAATTCGGAAATCCAATAGAACCACTAGCATTGTCCCCAATTGCTTTTGACCTTAATACTATAGTACCAATATCATCATCATTCGTTTTGAATTCAAAATCCTTGTATTCGAACAAGCTCTTCTTCATGGTCAAATTGGCGTCTTGTGTGGCATTCATCATAACACCAATGTATACCTCATTCATACCAAAGTTTGAACTCATCTCCTGCTCGTGAAGAAAGATGAATGCATTTTCATGAGGCCTTCTAAAGTGAGCAGAAATACGTTTACCAACTTTACGCAGTACAATAGTACTTCCTTTTGTTACATAATTGTGTCCATCACTAATTGTGCCTTCAGAGTAAGAACCGGAATTTCGATAGCAAGCGTAATTTTGGTAAGAAGATTTTTCGCCATCTTCCGAAAGAAAGACTTTGAATTTGGAACAAAAGTAATTAGCATTTTCCTCAAGAGAATCCCTTATCATGAGACCAAACTCAGGAGAATGAGTGGTTAGTTTCCAATCTTTCACTGTTACAAGTAAGTCGAAGTTGTTGCGATTCACTGGAATTGAATTAAAAAATATGCTATCTTTGTCATTGTCCAACCCTCCTGTGACTGTTGTTGCCATTTGAATTTCGCCGGATTGCTTAATCTTCAAATAAGAATGATTAGAATCTTGTTCACTTTCATAGTCAGCTGCACTGATAATTCCTGAACCAACGTTGGTGCCAATCACTCGAGGAACCAGCAAGTTGTTTGAAGGATCTTTACATGATAATTTGAAATCACTAAACTTCACATTTGATGCACCATTTGCAGACAAATGTGCAACACCAACTTGGATATCACCACGCATCTCAATGAGGCCTGTACTTATGGGTATGAAGCTTCTATTCCCATACACGTAACATGAAAATAAATCTCCCTTACGAACAATTTTCAATTTCCCTTTGCTCAAATCAGCCTCTCCAAAATTTCTCTGGTAATGGAAAATTCCTTTTTCGTCATAATACTTTGCGTAGGCACCATCATGAGTAAAAAAGGCGAAAATATAGGAAGAACTTACTTCCAAATCATCCCGAATCATTATACCGAATTCTCCTCTCGCAATTTCTTCGTTTAATCGAACAGAAACTTCAAAATTTGTGCTTTTGAGGCCAATGCCATGAAATAGAACTGCATCATTTGAGGCATTACTTAAAGAACCACCGTTGACATACATTTCCGTTTCAAATATTTGGTCAATCTTGAGATTCACGATATTTTCATTATTGCTATTTTTGCCCCTTCCGTCATCAAAGCTCTCGTCGTGATCAAAGAGGGTTATGAGGTGCCCTTTTGGCTCATCGTTTATGCCCCTAATCCAAGTTGAACGGAAATCATACTGTCTTACTTTTGTGGCGTCTGACTCTGCATACGAAAAATGTGAGAATGTAGCATCAACAAACTTGGGAGTAGCACTGGGCGCCTTTGGCATGAGTGATAATGCAACTCCTATTTTGGCATCTTCATTGGACATGAGAGATATATCGATAGCATTCTGGTGTATCAGCTTGTAAACATCTGCAGCTTTTTTCTTGTAGAGCGCCCTATATTCGTTTCCATTACACCATAATTTTAACCAACCACTTCCATTTTCACCTTCGTCAAACAGTTCAGACGTGGATTCTTTTACAATACTTTCACCTCGATCACGCCTGTAGTAAACACTTGGGCCTTCGACTGAAATACAGACTGAGAAAAAAGGCGACGAGATATTTGTATCATTCCGGACCATAAGATGGAAATATCCACCATTATCGTTCTTCACATCATGAACTTGTACTTCTACTTCACAATTTTTCTTTGTTTTATCCGTATCACAGCCGAAAAAGAAACTGCCGTCACTAACTGTACAGGAAATATACGCTTTCCCTTCTTGATAAAGGCCTACAGTATTTGCACTTGTTCCAAATCTTTCTACTTTGCCATATGATTGCTTGCCAATTGCAAGGGTTTCAAATTGCTTATCAAACAGAGCTTTAATGTCACTCATGGCATAGTCAACAGGAGTTAGTGATGAATTATCCTTGATGAACTTCCCGCCTGGATACGCATTTAAAATCATATTAACCAGTTGTGTATCTCGTGATTCAACTGCATAATGTAGGCAGATTTTTCCATTCTCTTTATCCTTGAATTTCATTTGAACTTGTAAAATGTTCTCGAACAAAAGGAGATTTTTGTGTGCATTCAATTTTGCTGATTTATAACCAGGGGGTCGCATAAGTCCCTTCATATATTCCCATCGTTTGCTATTTGCTAGTTCAAGCATATAAGAAGGCTTGCCTTTGTATTACAAAAATACGGTGAACATAGTTTTCATAAGAAACTGTATCAATAATGGATCACAGAAATGCCGAAAATTATTGGAATGATTCTCACCTTTATTGAGAATTATTTCTCTTATGGCAGATTTTACATCAATTTCCTTTCCGAATTCCCATTGATCATGAGAAATGGACATGAGTAGATTTGCAGCATTGTCAAACTCAGGACAATTTTCCCACAATGTGAATTTACGATCTTCATTAGTATCTTTAAATGCCTCATCTATGAAATAATCTGGTCCCATAACATCTATATTTCCTTCTGCGATGTAATTTTTAACAACTTCAGTAAACTGGTCTGCGAGATTACTATCAAATCTACCCAATTCAAGAGGGATAAGACAAGCAACCAAACTCCTGAGAAAAGAAATTATTGTATCATACGCTTTTGACTTTTCTACTCCTTGGGGAAACAACGCTCTCATAAGTTCTTTATTTTCTGAGGTGCTATTTTCTAACGCACACTTTTCCCATGCCTCTTTTAAAGTTTGCACCTGACTTGTATAAGTACTGCCTTGTCCAATGTATTCCACCAGTTCCCAAATTGGTAGATATGACTGGTCTTCTCCTCTATCTATCACTGTCCACGTGGCATTATTAGAATTAAGAAGATTGTAAAATACCTCTTCTGTAGCGGCATTTGGACCTGGGGTTGTGATGAATAAGATTGGAAAATGGGGACATGAATATTATTGATATCATCAACCCATATACTTTTCCCTTCTTCAAAGGATAACTTACCAAAACATGTAACTTTTGATTCAAAGGATGAATTAGAATTCACCTCATTTTCCCTATTTTCATATAACTCATCACCTGTTGTTGTCAGTCCGCTGGAGCTTGCATATGACATGCTTCTACTCGCACTCATACTAAATTAAAATGTATAAGATAATAAAAATTCATGAGTTGCTGAGTAAAATAGCTGAGAAGACGAATAATATTCTAGACCTTGTACTCACTTTGCTCCAAGAAGCAATCCAGATTTACCGCTTACACTCATTTCTTGTTTACCTGCTAACCTCGATTCCTTGGACAATTCTCTGGAGGCTGAGGAGTATAGTTCAGTGAGCTTTGTGTCTTCGTTAGAAGTAATTTTCATTGTGCGAGTAAATATGCCCCCCATTGTTTGGATGCCCATGGGAATATGAGATCCGAACTTATGCAAGAAAGCTAGAGCAGTTTTTTCATTTTCTACTTTTTCTGTAAAAACAGTCTGTTAGAAATGTGTCTCAAATATTGCACACAAATATTGTTTCGAAAACTTACGAATCTCAAAAATGGCATGGTCCGACAGCATCATATTTACTGCACTGAGAGTATAAGATCTCATAGGCATAAATATTAGAATGGAAACAAGTGCTTGTTTTAATTTAATCTGTTCCTCCTCTAGAAATCGATCATCGTTTGCATAAGTCGATTTTGACTCATCAGACTTATGGTTTCCGCCGGAAGTCTCTCCTTCAAACGCTGCAACTCCAGCGTTGTAGCCTCCACTGACAGATATATTTGCATCGTCCTTTGTCTTTGCAGCAGAGGAATATCCACCACTTTCGACCGTATTTAAGAACGAAGACATTAACGTCTCTTTGGTTGAGCGTACAGTTTCAATTTTAAAAGGAAAGCTAGGCCCAAGAAGTTGAACTGAATCAAAAATGAATCAAAAAGTTAGTACTTATTCAAACAATAATAATGTGACAAAGTCAATTGATTTCTTTTAACTCACTTTCGGATGGCTTTTGTAAGAATGTGCCAGGTGGAGTAGTGATTGCCTTCTCTTTTCCAAGAAAGATACCAACACATTTTAGAGCCTTTCCGCAATCAATACCTGGAAATAATAGAAAAATTATGAGATTAAGTTGTGAATCCATTCGATTTTAGAGTCCGCATCATGTACTTACATGCAACAAGATCTTCATTTGTTTCATATGGTGGCAGAGTGGTCATATTAGAAGAATTATATTTTGGTCCATATGACTCCAACTCTTTCTGGAGATTTTGGAATCCTTCCAATTGGGATTGCCCGAATCCGTTCGGAGACTGGACGTATTCCAAAAGATTTTCAACCCTTGCCTCTAGCAAGCTCAAGTCGGCACTTGTATTCGACTTCATTGAATCAAGCACACCTGCAAGGTCATTAGAAACTTTGTTTCTAGATGCTTGGGCATCCTTTAACCCCTGGTTCAAGGCTTTCTGCAGAGCTACAGCTTGATCATTTAATTGATCTTCTGTCATACTGCTGCCAGTATTTATTACTGGATCACTCGCTTCAACTGCTGTAGTGGTCAAATGGGTCGTAACTGTGCCTTCAGGGTTGATATTTTGAGTTGTGACACTCTTTAATACAGACTTCCTTCCTGCTTCTTCATATTCCTGCTGCCTTTCAACTTTCGCGGCCTCGATGATCTTTTGTTCATTTCGTCCTCCTTTCCGGGCTAAATTGTCTGATGGAATGTTGTTTGAGCCTCCAGGAATTTGGTCAAATCCCATTGTGCCAAGTCCGACATGCTGGTTTTGGTGATGATTATCCAAAACACTTGTAATGTCTTCATTTCGGGCATCTTTTACATCTTGAATATTTTTCTGTGAAAAAAAAGGAAAAAGAATTAATTTAATAAATAAAAATATTGAGAATTTTTTACCGTTTTTGAAATGTACGAATGGCTATATACGTAAAAAGAATATGCACATTTTAGGTAAAAACTTACTTCTTCAAATCCTGCGGCTATGGCCATGTCCAGTCCTTTCGAAAAAATTTGCTTCCTGATTGCAGGAACGTTAATTTTGACGGGGCCATCGATCATCCCGCTAAAGAGTTCATGTACAACTTGCATTTCATGAGGAGAAGGAGTAGAGATTGGTACGCTTAAGTCGTCTTCTTCGCTCATACTGCGAAGCCCAGGAGTTGACAAATTCACGTTCTGCCTCAAAGTTGAATAATCCATTTGAATAATTTTATCAATGGTTGGTGCTTCTTTCACAAGTTTCTCGGACCAGCTACCTGGGGTAATTTTGATGCCGTTATTCATTAAGACGGCTTGGGTTTGAACAAGAGGCGTAATCAAAAAGTAAAACTTCGCGATATATGCTTCGTTTAATGCTTCGATACCTGACAGAAACTTAACTGAAGGCCTCGGCTGGACAGCCTTCATATAAATATCTTCTTTGGAGCCTGTTGCGACCAGCTCAGTCACGAGTCCAAGAGCTACTGCGCCGTTATTTCCTAGATCACGACTGGCAAGTTCCGCCTTTACTTCTGTTGAAAGAGCAAACTGTGCTTGGCTGATTAGGTAGATGTAACTAACCATATCGGTGTTTGAATTCAGGATAAGATCCCCAAATGCAGCCTTAATTACATAAGCAACTGGAGATTTGTCTCCTGTTCCTTCCGAGTTGTTTTTCGCATTTTCAATGGCTTTACTGAAAATATCTTTGGTGCGATTTTTAGGCTCAGATACGTGCACCTTTGGGCCTTCTTTATTAAGACCAATTCCACCACCAGTAGTGAAGCGGGAATTTTCAAAAGAGAAAGCAAAAAAGAAGCTTATCAATATCTTTGTCGAAAAATACAACAATTTTTGCACACACTATTAGAATCTTACCGTGGTCTTTATTCGCAGCAAAATACAGAGGGTCCTTCTCGTTCGTGATGGCTTTTGATGAATGTGTATCGTTAACATAGTTAATCAATGTCTTCAAGATACCTGGGTTTGAGGTACCTTGAATGATTAAATTCATCTTCTGCTCATCAGTAAGTGAAGTGAAAATGTCCATCTGTTTCTCTTGGAGCGCGAGAAACTGCTCAGCATTGAGCTCAATGGTTGCTTTTACAGTTGGCATGTTGCAGAGGTGGGGTAAGGGTATAACTACTTCAAAGCTGGTGATAAGCTTGGAAATGGTTTGGTTCGTCTTTTTACGAAAAGACAGAAAAAGTGCGATTGTCTTGAAATCAATCAACCGCAAGATTGCAAAAGCTAAATTAGTGGAAATGAATAAATGATATCTTAATATCTTTTCAACTAGGTTATTTTTCTTCTCTTGCAATGAGAACTTTTATTCGAACGTGTATTCTATATTTGTCGATTTTTTGAAATATTCGTTCAACATATTTACTTCTAAAATCTTTTTAATTACACGACTTCCGAAATCTTATGAAAGCCAGCAGTCAATAAAAGCATGCTTGTGGAAATTGATGTGGCTGTACGGTCAGATTATCAACACTAGATGTGACTTTTCCACACTAATTTCCATTAAGTAATCGGATACCTATGTAAATTTGATTTTATTATATAGTCAAGCCTAATGTCCAAATAATTAAACAGCACACTTAGGTCTATTTTCGGAGTACATTGGGAGCATGCACAATGATCGTCTCGAAGTAGGATTAAGTGCA
>Ga0209092_10001059_pt1 | contig 27684 bp, 12 predicted proteins | sample FraStrMetagenome_FD_187446 | JGI IMG/M metagenome (GOLD analysis project Ga0209092, IMG submission 187446) | Marine eukaryotic phytoplankton communities from Arctic Ocean - Fram Strait ARC3M Metagenome (SPAdes) (version 2) | ecosystem: Environmental > Aquatic > Marine > Oceanic | place: Fram...
CAAAACTTACGATACTAAAATAAGTATGTAAACTGATTTCGAACAAGATTCGAAAAAAAAATTAAAGTTCGATTTCAAACAGAAAAATAAACCCCCCCTTTTCAAAAAAATTGAATCCCGAAAAAAAAAACCAAAAAACCGTACATAGGGAATGATTTCGTCAGAGTATTTGCATTTAAAACGTTCTGATGTGCCGTGATGCGCAGCTGATCGAATTTTTTGTGAACACGGTGGTACATCTAATTAAAATTTTTATTTAGATGATATGAGAACCTGCCGAACTTTTATAACACATTTTGATACACGACTCCTAAGTAAAGTTCGGGACGTTCTGTAGATTTTACTTTTTTTCTGAATCCTTTGTGATTGATATGTAGCTGATGAGCATGTTGTTGTTGTTGTTGTTGTTGTTGTTGTTGTTGTTGTTGTACTAGCATGATATTATTTTAAGTGTCTAAGTAGTGTCAATAACAATTAGAACCAAACATTAAATATTTTGATATCCGATCCTTCTAGAGAGCATCAATTATCGTGATCTTACACCATTTGTTTTTTCACTCCACTAATTATTATATTAGTAGATCACACAATTTTCAAAAAGAATTTAGCCATAATCTATAGCTTTGGAGAATCCCGGTATCAATACATTACTAGAGAGTAAGGCGTTTCTTCAACCTAAAAGTTTGAAAGGATTTTTGCAGGATTTCAAAAGATGAAAAGTTTTAGAGTTATTCCAGTCGCTCTATTCTCTCTTCTATATATCCTACTTCCTGTACTATCACAAAATATTAAAGAAGTTCCAAAAACGCGTTTGCGAACTGATGATAACAAGATCAGTGAAAGATTTATAGAAGAACCTGATGAAGAAAAACGAAAGCTTCATTTATTGCATCGTCGTGTCGAGGATTGTCAAAAAGAACAGCCAGATTCAAAGAATCTACGAAGAGATTTTGGCAACCTCTTTGATTCTTACTTTGATTACAATAATGATGATGAAATCACAGACCCGAATGTGTTTGTACCTGGATTATTAAATCAGCTAGATGAGGAAAATGGTATTTTTCTTGCACAAGGGTTGACTGCCAGGACTGTTGGAGTCAGTGGTAAGAGAGTACACTATGCAGACGGTACAAAATCAAAAGATACTATGCATATCTTCCCAGATGCTGCAGGTTGTTTTGATCTAGAAGATGGTGGATACGTATATGCCTCTAATTCGGAAGTTCCTTTTGGATTTATACTAGGTGCTGGCGTTGGGTCATTTATTTTTGATTCAAATGGAGATTTGCAAGAATATAGGCGTGTTCTTGAAAAGAAAACATGTATGAACTGTGGAGGAGGGAAAACACCATGGGGAACTTGGTTAAGCGGAGAAGAATATAATAAAGGAGAAGTTTGGGAGGTTGATCCTTTGGGTATTGATGAGGCTAACAAAACTTGGTTCGGAGCAAGTAATGATGAAAACATTGAAAGGGGCAGACCTTTTGAATCAGCTATATGTGATGATAGAGATATGTTGAACTTGGCCTGTTTTGCAACCATTGATTCAGGAGATGGAGAGCTTCGACGCCTTACTCCAAATGCACAGATTCTTTCAGATGCGATATCTTCTAATGATTATTCAAGAGTGTTGACATCAGAAGGCACATTAGATTATCTTTTGCTCGATGTACCCTCCAATGGCACCTTTAGTTGGACACAAGATCTAAGCCTTGCCCAAAAGAACGCAGAGTTAAATTATCAAAATTTAGAGGGAATTGATCATTATGATGGCACACTGTATCTTATAAGTAAGAAGCAACGAGAGGTGATTAGTCTTAATTTGGATAATTTTACTTATGAAAAATCATCCACCATCAATGGTACATTTAATGAACAACCAGATCAAATTCTCCACGTTCTATCTGATTCTGAAGAAAATTCAAATTCAAGTAATATGATTTATTTTGTTGAAGATGGAGGATGTATGCCAGGACTTTTCGTAAGGGACATGAATCATGAACATTACTTTCCTTTACTAGAGAAAGTCCCTCAGAAATACCTGCCTTCTGATGAAGTAACAGGTTTAGCGTTTTGCGACAATCATACTCGTCTCATGATATCCTTTCAACGTTTCAATTTATTTGGTAAATTATTGGAAATTAGAAAAAAAGATGGATTACCATTTACAGGTACTTCTCTGAATCTCAAAGCCCATAAATATTCGAATGAGTGATTTTTATCCCAAGTCATATTTTCAAAGTAAAGACTTTGATGTATAATGTTTGAGAAAGTGTTTGTGAAGGAAATATACCTAACTTATTAGAAAAGAAATATTATAAAAACATGCTCCTTCTTTGAAGTACATAACTGTTGAGAATCTGGAAAAACACTTGAAATTTGTGTTATCGTCTAGATCTGATGAGATCAGTGAAAGGGTGATCAAAGAACGATGTGCGGAGTAAGCTCAGCGAAGAGACTACAAGGCGGGAAAATAATCTAATTCTAATTGAGAATGTAAATTGTGAGTTAATTTAATTTGAAATTTGAATTAGAGTGTAGCTGTACTAGTATCAACTACAAATATCGGCATTGTATTTAGAACAATGTTTGATGTTTGCATGAATGCTGCATGTAAGTATTCATGCAACGAGAGGATCATTCCGTTTATATGTATCAATGCATATAACTCTGAATTAGTACAGGACAGGATCAATCGTAAAAATGAAAAGGCATGAATGTATACATGCACGATTGAAGGCGAAAGAATTCGGAACGAATTATGTTGACTATCAAGATCATCACTCATATTAAAAGGGGATAGATACTTTTTCAAGATTAACATGAAGGATATTTGATTCTCCTCGAAGTGATTGTGAGAATAAGTTGGTGAAAGCTTTAAGACGTTTATTTTGTTAAAAAAATCAAGATGAGGAAAAACTAAAAATTTGCTTATTTAAATTAATAGACTCATTCTATGTTCATGTGCTGTCTCATGCAACATTTACGATTTAAAAGATTTTTTTAATAAAAAGATTTCTTAAGATAGGCGTGCGTTAAAAAACAATTTTCAAATTTTATATTACTTAAGGGTTTGACAGCAACAAGACTCAAATATTGTTTCAACATTTGTAATTACGTTAAATAGCAAATATTTGATTCCGGCTTCACCTAAGTATACATAAAATTATTTAAGTATCGTGCAATGCATAAATAGACTTGATGTAACAAGCTTTAAACTCTCGGTATGCCAAATAAGAGAGCACTCCAAGAATGAGCAAAGGTATCAATAACACTCTTCACAAAAGCCAAATCCTTATTAGAACAAAATTATAAAGTGTTCTATACAAGAACAATAGGTTGCGTGAAATAAATATGATTCCAACAACTAGATTTTTAGCTTTTGTGATCTACTTGTTAGTGGTTATTGCTGATGGTTCTTCACAGCTGTATGTCAATCAAAAGAAAATAGAGTCGAATGGTATGGCAAAAGATGGCAGTCTATGGGATAATCGACTTTTACACGAGTGAGTATATATAGAAATGCTTATCCTATTGCTTAAATTATTTGAACTTGCTTACTGAACAATTCTTATCAATTTGATGTTGGTCTCATCGCACTGCAGGAGGTATCGAACTCATAAGTCGAAAAAAAGTAAGAAGAGCAAGAGCAAGAGTAAAAAGTCGAAAAAAAGCAAAAAATCTGACTATAACTATTACTATTATTACTCCAATGATTCGCATACGCATTCGCGTTCACATTCCCATTCTCATGATCATGATGACATTACTCACTCACATCCTCATTCACATACAATGGCTCCAAGCAGTTCCCCAGCAAGTGCTGTCTCTCCAGTACTTCCGCCAGTTTCACAGGGACCAACTATATCTCTTGAACCAACATGCGTAGGAAAAAATTGCGAAAGAGAACCAAGACCAAGACGACAAATGATTTGAGGAAGATAAGACGAATCAAACCTTTTCAAAAGGATGCTATTGATGTTGCTCATTATGCTTCTCTCGTTCGATTTTCTCCTTCACGTACTGTCATTTTTGAATAGAATTTTTAATCTCTCTGCCGATCGAAATTATTTAAATCAAAGGCAAATACGAAGGAAAGAAAATAGAAGCTAAACAACTGATTTTAGAATGATTAACTTTCTCTCACTTGGAAGTATCTTTCAGAAATTCATGGAAGGTAGCTAAGGATCATATTTTTACACTCATTTTATTCAATCCAATATGAAGTGATCCTGTCTCTCTCTCTGGTCAAGGAAACAGAAAGACTACCATTTGGAAATGGCCACCTTGATTTGTAAGGAAAACAAACAAACGCAATAGTTGTTCCTAACAGGACTTTAGCCAGCGATCCATTTAGACTAAGTTGGCGATATTTTTAAACTTTTATTAAATATTCTTATTCGTTTAAATGTAGTGCATTCTCAGTATTTAAGTTTTTTTTCCAGATTTTGCGGGAATTTATTTGTTTATAGCAGATCCTCTTAATTTATTGCTCATGCGTTATTTTTATCAGTCTTGATCACAAAATTAAAACACTGTTCTTGAAGAAAAATGATGGCGCAAACACTAAATTCGAATGAACCAACAAAGTCTTCATGGCCATCTTACTCGCCATGGCCGAGTATAACACCTTTTCCATCAAGTACAATGCCACCAACAGAAACTGTATTACCCACTATTGAAGAATGGAATACAAATCCAAAAAAATCATCGTTAGAGAATCACGAGAATATTTCAAAGGAGATAGCCACTGGTGAGCCAACGCCGTCAAGCTCCCCTAGAGATTCTACTTTTTGGCCATCGCGAGACTACTACTCTTCTGATGCTACGTCTAGCCAACCTGAAAAAGATACTAAGCTTCCAACTCAGCCTCCGACGCATTCAACAACTTTTTGGCCATCCCGAGACTACTACTTTTCGAATGCTCCATCTATCCAACCTCAAAAAGATACTAAGCTTTCAACTCAGCCTCCAACGCATTCAACAACTTTTTGGCCATCACGAGACTACTACTCTCCTGGTGCTACGTCTAGCCAACTTCAAAAAGATACCAGGCTTCCTACTCAGTCTCCAACGCATTCGACAACTTTTTGGCCATCACGAGACTACTACTCTTCGGATGCTCCATCTAGCAAACCCCAAGAATTTGTAAGAACTACTAATGAACCAACAAGTTCTATTACATTTTGGCCATCACGAGACTACTATAGTGATACATTATCATCAGACCAGCCATCACATACCGAAAGCAAATCTGAGCCAACGGAAATCAATGCAATTGGAAACAATAATCAAACTGCTATTGCATCTAAAGCAGACCAAATTTCAACTAATCATCCTACATATAAAATAAATTGGCCTTCAGGTCATTCAGAAAATACCACGCCATTGCTTGACATTATTTCGACAGCACAACCTATCACTTCAACTCCATCACTACCGCACAATAGCATCAATATCGTGACATCTAGACAGCCACCTAGTATTTCGCCAGAAGTAGTATCGCAGAGTCCATCGAAATCTCAACTTGAGGAATCAAAAAATGATCCACAACTTAACCAAGTTGGTCTAGTTGCTTCAAACAATTCGAGTCCATCTCTCATGCCTTCACGCATTTCTCCTCATCCCACCTATAAAATTAATTGGCCTTCTTCTCATTCCATCCACCATAGTGTTGAAGAGGATCAATACAGAAGTAGTCCTGATTTAGAAAATTCTAATAGAAATCAAACAGAAGGAAAGAAAATTAATACATCGCAAACTATAGAATCAAATTCATCTGCATCTAGTGCAAAAGATGAGGTGATCAGCAATAACACGAATGTAGAAACAAGAAGCAATGCATCAAGTGAAGCGATACAAAGCAATAAATCTATTGATAATACACTAGAGGCTACTGTCACTAGTTTGGACAAAGAAACAGAAGAAAAAATAGAGCTCAATAATGACAATGTACTAGAAGACTATGGAACCAGGAGAAGGAGCTGTTACGATGGTTCGATGATTACACAAAATCATGAAACTCTAGTGTATGCAAAGTCATTGGCATTTGAACCCCCAGAAGAATCTGTTGTCGAATTGGAAAGAACTGAGGTCATAATTATTTTTTCCGTTGAAACAAAGAACGCTGGTCTAGATTTTCTCCCATTAATAGAAACTTCTATTTTGGATTACGTAGCTGAGAAGATTTTAATGTGCTCTGAGGGTATTTACGATAAGATTCATTTTGCTGGAGAAGAAATGAAATATGTAGCAATTGCGGTATCTCTACCGTTTGTAGATGGAAATCTAAGTGAGTTTAACAACTGGAACAAATTATGTGCCATCAAATTATTTCTCCTCTGTAATGCTTCAAATTTATTTATTTTTGCCTATGACTCATGCGACGTTAATGTTTCTTTGAACCTAGGTCCTTGCAATCCAATACATCAGCAATCAAAATTTTGCCACATCATTAGCAGGAAAATAATTGTCGAGACTCAACAGAAAAATACCATACCGATAGAAAATGATGTGCTTCAAAATGTCATGGAGTACATGGAAAACAAGCACTTTTTCCAAGAAAAAAATCAGACAAATATAGTCACAGCAACTTTCTTAGGTCCAGACCCTGATCGTGACTGGTTCACAGATTATTACGAATCTGGAAATAAAGTAGATTTAATATCTCCTCAACTTCCTGATAAAAGCAAAAAAGGAATAGGAAACAGTATTTGGATTGTTGTCGCTGCTGCAATTTTGATGATATTGGTTGGTACAGTTTTCATAAGAAAAGTCGTCATGAAGGATGATTGGAAATATGATGCTGCAGCAGCTGAAGAAGATGATGACGACTCTCAATGTATGAAAGGAAAAGAAGAGGAAGAACGTCTCACAGGAAGTAATCTAGCTTTTGATCATAGAATGGATGATGACACTACAAGTGAAATTAGTTTTTCATATAAGGATTAAACTCTACTTGAAATAAAGAAAAAAAACACAAAATGACATATAGATTAATCATAAAAAGAATTATTTGAATTTGAAATGAGGGCTTTTACAGCTCTTGAACGAAACCTGAAGTAACGCAGAACGGCACTTGGCCTAAACTTGCTGCATCATCACAGAGAATGGCTCCTAGCACTCCACCAAGAATAACACAAATAGGAGCAGGAACATTCCAAAAAGTAGCAAGGGATCCTGCAAAAACAAAAACAATTGCATCTGCTCTTGTTTCAATTGCCGACTCCCACAAAATGACGCAAGCAGCTCCAATAAAACCAATTGCTGTCGCATTCAATCCATGCAATACTGCCTTAAACCAGGCGTGGTGACGCATTTTAGCCCAGAAAGGGACCATTCCAAAAATTAATATAACACCAGGTCCAAATAGTCCTATATATGCAACAATTGCACCAGGTACATCATTATATACAGCACCAAGGTAGGCAGAAAAGTTGAAGAGTGGACCTGGCATGGATTGGGCCAATCCTAAGCCTTGCAAAAACTGACTTTCTGTCATCCAATTGGGAACAACCTCATCTTGAAGCATGGGAAGTACTACTTGACCTCCTCCAAAAATGAGGGAGCCAATACGGTACATGACCTCAAAAATATCTAGATAAATATTATATTCTACATATCTTTTCACAACAACGACGATTGCCAAAATTGATGCCCATAAAATAAAGATAAATCCTCCAACCCATAGTGGGATACCAATGCGCTTGAAAGTGCGATCATCGGTGCCTTCCCATCCTGGTTTTGGTTTTGCGTATTCAGTGAGTGGATTTGCACGTTTCGAATCAATGAAAGTAAATACCCCACCAACCACTAGTAAAATTGGGAACACGTACTGAGAAGCTTGTGTAGGGATGATTTCATCTCCATTAATTAGAATAGAGATTGCGCAAGATATCGAGGCCATGGCAATTCCAAGCTTGTCCAATTTCAGCCCAAAACCATAAAATGCTTTGAACACTAAACTAATGGCAGCAGGTGGTAAACCAATTAGGTACCATGGAGGATCATTAGGGTTCACGAAGGAACTAATGAGCACACCACAGGTAGTTAAAACAACCAAACCAGGTAGATTCCACAAAAAGAAAGCTAGCAATCCTCCTGATGGTCCAGCCCTTGCCATTGCTGTTGAAACTACGAGCTGAGTCGAAGTAGGTCCGGGAAGACCTTGCCCAATAGCAAAAAGCTCCATGAATGCATCTTCGTCCATCCAATCTCTTTGGACCACAAGATGATCTCGAAGGATCGCTACATGTGCTTGTGGTCCTCCGAACGCCACAAAGCCCAGAGGCCAGAAAGTGACCAGAACCTCTTTAATGCGTTGTGACCATGGTGAGTCAGGTTCTTCTTCTGTGCCTTTATCCGTTTTGGGTTCTTCCAAAGTAGACACAACCATTTCTTCGTCTTGAGCGTCAATCATTTTGCAAATGTAACTCTACTAGTTCTAAGAAGTGGGCATAAAATGAGATACAATGTGCTGTTAGCTTTCTTTTTCCTGGCACAAGAAAATACTTTATGGGCAGTGCAGTACAGCCAATATTACTGCGCCTGTGGAATATGGGCTTAAAATATGAAAGAGAGTTTCTTGAGGTCAGCAGATTCAAATAAAGAATCTTCTTTTCATCATAGACTCGCACATGCGTACTTATTGGCGAATTTCAGCCAAGATACCTTTTTTTCGCTGTCATCACCATGACATTACTGACGTCAGCAGCAGCTAAGTAATTTTTAGCTTTTGTGATTCCCCTTTACGACGAGAGCTGTAGAGAGAGAGAGAGAGCCATTGTCAGCTCAAAAACTTAACAAACTCTCTTTCTCTAGTAATTTCTTCTATAATAAAGAGAAGAAAACACTACAAATGATTCAAGGAACAGTCACGAACAATTATGTTTCATTACATTCTACCCTTGCTGAATCAAGTTCATTACGATATGCCAACAATAGAGATCTCGTATTTGGCTTCAATCTATGACATAAAAACTGATACAACCAAAAAACGCAGAAACTCAGATGGAAATTGATGTAGATAAATAATCTTTGCAAGTTCGTAAGATTGCAAAATAGACGTGATTTCTCCTTTGAAATGTGTCTAACTTACAATTTACGCATCCTGAAATTTTACATTTTAGAAAGAGCATTTTCGATATAGCTGTTGTTGACATACTTATTGGTCGTTAAATGATCTGACTGTGCCAATTTTTAGGTATGAAAATAATCTTATTCATCTGTTATACTGGAAGTTAGCATTGATATAAAAGAAATGAAAATGAAGTTGAAAGGATCTTCAGAAATGGTAACCTAACAAGATTTTATATCAATTCCCAAATTGGTTTTGACACTTTGGTTTGACAAAGACAAGTAGATAGTGAATATATTGAAGGAAATAAATCTTTTCTTCTCGTTGAACGTTTTGAAAAACTATTGTTTGTCCTGTGTCAAGAAATAAATAAATGAGCTCTGGTAGAAATAGCATTGATTTGATTCAATTAAAATAATATCATATACAACAACATACGTTGTCGGATATCTATACCTAAATAATACCAGCAGATCGTTCTGCTGTATAATAGTACTACATGCAAATAATATATTTTGGATTTTTGTTTCTACGCGGATAGATATGTCATAATAGAAAAAAATTAGAATGGACGGTGCTCTCTCATCTTCGCGCCATGGCGACGGAGATGGTGGAAACAACTACTATGGAAACAGTGGAGGCGGCGGAAGTCATTATCAGTCAAACCGAAATCACCACCATCGAAACAATCATCATCGCAATTATAGACGCAATCATCACCGAGGCGGACGTGGACGTGGGGGTGGCGGCAGGTATCATAATCATCATCGAGGTAGAGGACGGTACAACCATCATAGACAAAATCGAACACCCGGAAACAGGTTTCCTACCTCCAACGCAGCTTCAATTGATCCCGAAAAAGCAATGTTGAAGCAATTATCAGCTATGGTGGCAACGATGGGTGACTGGAACAGTGCCAGCAAGTCTGTAAATCCTCCGGATATGCCAGAATTTGTTGTGGAGAGTGATTCTTCCAACGCTGAAGAATACAAACAGAAAATGTTACAAATGAAATTGGACGAGCAAACGAAACATCGACAAAACGTGTGCCATGCTGTATCCAAAAATGTGACAGATTTAAGCTCTGTTTTGACAAATCCAGGCACTGCTAAACAATTTTTAAAGCATACTCCTAGTTCTACAATCAATATGGAATCTACCATGGACACAACTGAAACGAACGAATTAGGCTCTGCTGGGAAGACTTTGGATGAAGAGCAGCAAGCTGGTCCACTAGCAACTCTCCTTGTAGCTTGTGCGTATGCCCTACCTCTACAAACTTCTAGTTATGCAGCTCTGACAAGAGCTGTTGAAACAGGGGTTCACGCACATGATACTGAAGAATATAAAGGGTTTGCGAAGCGATGTCTTCAAATGGCAAGTGCTCGTCTGCATGTTGACCTTTCTCAAATGCTTCATTTTTTGCCCGGAAGTAGTGCCTCAGACAATGACGGAGCACAGAATGTTGTTGGAAGTTCTTCAGAATGTTTTCGAAGATGCAAATTTTTACTGCGCTACTTAGCCTTATTGATGAAAGCTGGAATACTTCAAGCACATGTAGGAGAAGAAATTGAAAGCCACGAGAGCACAAAAATCAATATGGGTATGATGGATCTATTGCAATACCTCGCAGAAAAGCAAACTGAACTAAGTAGAGAACCAGAGGGAGCGTTACTCTCCTACCTAATATTATCAACTGTTCCATATTTACTGGATGCAACGAATATTGATAAAGCTCAATTGCAATCTTTGGTAGACAGAGTTGGAATTTCAGTATCACAATATCAATCACCATATAAACCAAGTCAAGGTGTTCTAGCTATTCTTTTGAAGGAAGAACCACAGGACATAGATGACGAGGATGAAAGTGATGATGAATATGAAGAGGAGGATGAACCTTGCTGTGATTCATTGCAGGAGCTTTTGAGAGCAAACTATTCTTTGTTAGAAAACTCACAAGATTCCATGTTTGGAGCTTTGAGTGATGCACCTTGGAATAATGATTCCACTGTAGAAAATGAGGTGAATTCTTTGTATCTTACTTTCATTCCTCTTCCTGGTTCAGTTTCTTCCGATGACCAAAAAAGCAAAAGTCTTCTGCCAGCACCACATCATCCTCTCTCTTCTATAATTTTGGGCCGTTTACCAATATATCAAGCACCATCGGCGGAGAATGATGATGATGATGATGAGGAGGAGGAAGAGAAAGTAGAGAACAAACCTCAGGGCCCTTATGTTGCAAATTTTACACTCTCTGCACGAACTCTTCTTAATGATTCTATTCGTGACATACTTCTATGTCACCATCCAACTATATCCTCCTCTGGTCTTGAACAGGGATCATGTAAAAGTGTTGCAGAACATATATGGTCTTTAAACATCCTTTTTGCGCCTCACTCAGTACATGGGATGGAATTCGGGATTGTTGAATGTTTCCTTGGCCTCTTAGCACAGTCTCATCAACTTGCGACCACCACCACCAAAAATGGTACCAATTTAACAAGAATTTATATATCTCGTGTGCTGCTAGAATTGACCAATTTATACCCAACAAAAATACCTCAGGCCCTGGCTATCACTGTAGCCACATTAGTGGAAGATATTCTTCCTTCACTTGTTCCTCAAAGTGTCCATGTACTAGCTGACTGGTTTGCATTTCATTTAGTAAACACTGATTTTCAATGGCCAAAGGAATACTGGACTTATTGGAGTCAGGAAGACAATTTGAAAGGTTGCAAACGAGTTTTCTTTTCTCGTGTTTTAGAAGTAATTGCTAGTTTAGCTGGTGAAGAAGCAATTCGAACTCAATGCTTGCCTTCAGATTCGTCAATTTTGAACTTATTGTCATCTACAAAAGGGAATACTGTATATCCTATACAATCATCTATTCCAAATACAAGCGATGATTTGGAAAAGGAATTAAGAGATCGTATGTGGATTGAAATGGAACTTTCAGAAACCCTAGATGATTGGATAACAGAATACGATGATTCTTACGAAGATGCAAAGTTACGGGATGGAGACTTCTGGAGAGCCAAACTTGTAACTCGGGCACTACTTTCTCCGCCGGGTCTACGTAGTGAGAATCATACTGATGCAGCAAACAGTAATGACGAGGATATGGAAGGTCAAGAAGAAGGAAGAAAGGAAAAAGACGACCCTTTACAAGACTTATTTGCAGGCTTACGACGCTATGCTCCCTTAGTGGCGTCCTCAATTACAAAAGGATTTACATCTTTAGGAAATGAAGAGGACGAATATCAAAAAGATGCTGCCGAGGCTGCTGTAATGAAGCAAATGCAAGAAATATTGGAATCCAATACCTCACTTACGTTTTTTGTAATGAAAGCGATTTATGAGGCTGTGCTTCAGCACAAAATAATTTCACCTTTAGGTTTTTTGAAATTTGCCATGTCCAACACATCATTCTCATCAATAAATACAGTGTATTGGTATCACAAGGCCTCTCTTTGCACTAAATATGCTGTATCGTCTATAATTACATCAATTACGGATGGTGTAGGTATGATAATGGATTCTGATGACAAATCCATGAGAGTCATTAATGTCGTCAAACAAGTAACAGAAAGTCTAGCTCCTTTGATGGAGTATGCAAGTAAGCGAGTTTGCAGTTTGTTAATATCCACACTTAATGAAATGTCCAATTCAGGAAAGAAATTCAAAGTAACACGAGACATTGTTGTTTTGGTAGAAGGCCTTAAAAAGGTACTTTGGGAAGGTCAAGCGCATTGTTGCAAGTTAATCAAACAGTATTTTGACGATGGACCTGGTAAGATTTTGCTTGGGGAAATCAAAGTGAATAATGATATAAAGATTGCCGTCACTGAGTTATTGGAGAATTTAATTGGGGGCAAAACGCTCATATCTTCATGCAAAGAGTCTATTGAAGAAAGTGAGGGTTTGCAAGAAATGGATTCGGACAAAGACACCGTGAATGATTTGCTATTTTCATGGATGGAAAAACTTATTGTGGCATAAGAAATGAAGCTTGTCCCTTCCAGACAATTAATAATTTATATAAAATGTTATACTTGAAGATATAATCAAAGCATACTAAGTTTAGTTTTCCTCGTCAGTATCAAATGTTTGATCAAGGGCTTTCACTATCATTGCTTTTGCGTATCCATAACTTTCATGCCCGTAACTCCAACCAACCAAGAAACGCTCGAAATCCGCAAAGCAAGTAGGCCACAAGTACCTCCATTCTTCCTCCAATGCATCTTGTTCTCGCCCAGACAATGAGGTCGTTACGTTTTGGCTTTTTCTTAGTTCTTGGAAATAATAAGCAAGTATTTCATTTTCTGAACTCTTCAAATCTTTGTCGTCCATGCAACTATGAAGCAAATAGCATAAATCTCGCAGTCCAACACCTCCTCCACAGTATTGGAAATCAACCGCTGCAACTCTGTATTTCCCAGCGTGAGTAGAATCTGAAAAACAAAAGTTGCATACTTTCGAATCTCCGTGTAATAGGGTAACAAATTGAGAATGATGCTTTAATCTTCGGTCTAACATTTTTGCTGACTTTTTTAGAACATGGCCTCTCTTCATATCATTAAATTCATCTGGCCTCGTGTCCAAGTGCCAGTAGCAGCCTTGCTCCCATAGACCTGGATAATAAGATTGGTCATCTTCTTCATGGCTAACTTTCTTTTTTAGGAATGCTCCATGGAAGCGAGCCAACCATTGTATCATAGGTTTCACCTCCTGTTCAATATATGCGTTTGATCCATATCCTTGACGTCCTGGATAACCCACTTCATTGAGATCTTCTAAAAGGATTTGAGTAAGATTTAGTTCATTATTGCTCTTATTATAAAGCAAACGCGGTACCCGTGGAACAGATCCATCATTAATATCTTCAATACCCTTTCCATTGGAAATAATTTTGCATGAGTACTTTTCGTAGAAAGCCGTTTCAACTTGGTAGGAACGCAATTTTCGCAAATGGCTAATGCTTGTATCGTTGACATTTGGTGGGTGCACATTCTTTACTATGAGTGATTGATTCTGTTGGGTATTTTGAGCAACTTCCAGATGGTACCGCACTATCTCACCATACCCACTCCAAAGTCTCTGAATGACCTTCTTGCTAGATATCTTACAGGATGAAAAACCTTGATTACTCTTCATGTAACTCAAAACAAAATTGTCTATTGCATGTTGATGAGATGATTTAGATGGTGCTTTTTTCTTTTTCATGATGGAATTGAGACTTGGATAAGTCCCCTTTTCAAGTTGAGATATCGTGAGTTAACACAGACGTTAATAATAATAATGAATTCAATTTCTATGGAAAATAAAAATAATGATAAATAGTACGGTACAAATAACGGGAACACGTCATACATGTTTGAAACAAAGCAGTAAGACAACTTTTGATCAATTTTTGTCTCAAAAGTGTTATAATAGCTGGTGCTGCCATCTGGATATTTTACTACATCTTTACCTCATCATCACGATAAGTTCTCTGTATTCGCTAGCTTTAAAATTTGAATATTGTTATTATGCTTAAGAACTATGAATAATTACTGCTGGTTGATGCAACACGTTGCCAAAATTTACTTCACCATTGGTTATAATCCATCGTGTTACTACTATTCTGAAAGTGAGAATGGCCTGTATGATGAATATTTCCAGGTTGAGAAGTAGAAATTTGATTTAATTGTTGTTGAGTATTGTGCCTCAAAGATTGAGAATTTCGTTGTTGTTGAAACTGTGTATTGAATGTGGGTGATGAACCATAATCGTACCCAGTCATTGCTTGGTTGGCATAGTTACTAGTAAACTGACCTGTATTCTGTTGAGTCTGAAAATCTTGAATATTGGATGCAGCATTACCGAATGAAGATAAGTTTTGCGCTTGATTCTGTTGATACGGTTGTCTTATTCCATTCATTAGGTTGTCTCCTAATTGGTTTGCTTGCATTAATAATTGATTATTGAGCTGTGTAGGATATAAATCTCCATGCTGAACAGGATCGTGGATTCTTTGAGATTGATTTTCAAGAACGAAACGGTTGGCTAAATCACTTCCTAAATTTTGTCCAGAATTATTTTGTAGCTCATATTGTCGTCTAGGTTGTTGGATGAGCATATTCAAATCAGATTTAGATATGGGATTGTTCATTGATGAGTAATCATTATGATTTGATTCTGTAAATGCTGTTTGTGATGTTGAAAGCATGCTTTGCTGGTTCATTTGCTGAAGCTTTTGCTGTTGTGCAAATTGTCTATCTAAAGCCTGAGAATCTGAGTAATGTAAACTTTCATTACGTCCCTTCAGAGATCGATTGCCATCGTAGTAGTTATGCACAGACTTTTCATAAGATGCTGATTGATCAAGTGATTTCTGCTTCTTTGCTTCTAATTGTTTAACATAAATACTCATTCCTTCTTCCTCTGCAGTCACTAACGCATTGGTTAAATCTGTATCACTTACGCATTTAGGTGAATTGAAGACGCGAAGCTTATTATTTGCTTCTTTCATTTTGGCCATACTTGCAAACCTTGCCTCTTGCATTCTTTTAATAGGAACAGCATCTAAACCAAGCTCTGCACTTTCTTGTAAAAGGTCAGTTGTTGCTGTTCGATGACCGTTCACAGCATCTAGGAAAGCTCGCTCCCACCGCAGAACATCTTGAGAATTCATTTCGTAGAAATTAGAAAGAGGTTCTAAAGTATTGCCCCTACCTTTAGTAAGTCTATGACCTCCACTGAGACTGTAGTTCCTTCCTCCAATCATATCTCGCGATTGATTGAATTCTAGTGAGTTTAGATCCCGAATGTCTTTATCGATGTATTCCATAAATGCTTGTTCAAGCTGAGCATCAGATGTGCTATTGCCATACTGATTCCTCCCTTTACCTTGAATTGCACCTTCGACCTTTCTTTGAGTTTCAAGAACATCATTTAGGTCTTTCTGTAGCAAAGTCAAGCGATCTTTATCTTTATTTGATTGTCGTTGCACATTTGCAAACTCATTCTCTAATCTGTTCGTATTTTCCTGCTTCATATTAACATCATTCTTTGCAGCAAAAACAGAATTCTGGATCATGGAGGAATGAGATTGGATATTTTGCAAAGTTGCTTTTGCTATACGCTTTTCGTTCCTTAAATTCTCTTCTTTTGCAATCTTTTCTTTCTCCATATTCAATTTCTCAAACATTTTTGAAGAAAACTTCTTCTGCTGCTTTTCTATTCGATTAGACTTCTCCAATATTAATGCAGATTGATCAACATTTTCTTCGGAGAGCCAAATGCCTTTCCTCTTTTTGACGTTGACAACGAAATATTCTATAAGGCCAGTCTCAGGGTCCACGTGCGTGCAATGAATGACTTTGGGAACTGATGCTTTCGCATGAGTCGAGCGGCGACCAAGTGCTTCGCATGAGTGTATTGTCTATACAAAAAGGTAAAAACCGCCGATATATGAAGATTTAGCAATGAATATCATAAAATGTTAATGTGCATAGCACTTTCACTTTTTTACTTACTGAGCGATTCAAGTAGCTCTCTAATATGTTTAATTGTAGACTTAACTCTTCAATAGTTGTGCAAGTAATGGTTTTTTTTCGCCAAACATGCGACATGCTTGGCTGTCCTACTTCAAATTTGTTACTGTATGTCATGAAGGGAGCAGGGGTCATACCAGAATTTCTCCCCATTTTTTTCAAGACTGGTCTTGGCAAACTTCCCATTGGTGGAAAGAACCGCCCACCACAAATCGGCCAGTGTGTTTCTCTATCCATGTGTTTGTTGAGATTTTTTTCTAAAATCACAAGTTTTGAACTGCGAACTGTCTGTATCATTGAATCCATTGATTTAGCTTTTTTCTTTGACGTGTCACTTATCCCAGAAGACTTCAGAGTATTCATTGCGTTGTCAACTGTCAATGGTCGAGATAAATGCCTTCCAGAACGACGACGACTACCCAAAGGTATAGAATTCTTTTTCCGTATTTTTTTCTTCTTCGGTGTTTCGCTGCTTTTGTGTGGAACATCAGATGTCGTTTCTTTGACTTCATCTAAAGGAACTTTTGTTTCTTCTACTTTAGCACTTTCAATTGGCTCGTTTTGTTGCGTTGCCCCAAATTCCATTAATTTTTCTGCATATGCAGTCTCTACACGTAATTTTATTAGCATTTCTCTCTTGTATCTTTCTCGCTCTTCTTTTTCTTGTTTTCTTCTATTCCTTGCTCGTATAGCACCAGGCGTCATCGCAAACTCTGAATTTCCTTTTCTGCTGGTATCGGTCAAATCTTTATCGTTATTTTCAATTTCCTCCGTTATTGCAACTATGTCAAGAGACGATGCTATTTCCTCATGAACACGTGTATCGTGAGCAATTTTTGCTGTCTTCAAAGTAGGCAGTGAAGGATCTCGTATATTCCATTTATGTATATTGCGATTTTTTCTCCTATTCATTAGTCTTCCCAAATGCTTTCCTTCTTTCCTTAACAATCTGATCATTTCCCTTAGTCCTCCCCTTTCCCATTTTCTCTTCGTATACTCTTTCTCTGAAGTCCAATCATCTGGAAGAACTATAGTCATTCTCTGTACAGATGAGCTACTATGCTTCGACCTAGTTTGTGTTATTGGTTTATTCCACTCCTCGTAAAAAGCCCTTGAATGTGCTGCATCTACAAGTTGCACACACAATTTTGCAATATTTAGAACTGAAGAACATCGCAAAACATTTTTATGCCAAAGACTCTGTACAATCTTTTTATTTGTGCCCCAGAGATCATTAAGTAGGCATGATTTCAATAGACTCTTTTCCAACCTAAGAATGTAATCTTTGCAGACATGTGAAGGGTCATAATGCTGACGATGGGAAAGCAAAGTTTGGAAATATTTTGAATCAGAGATGGTTTCTCTTGTGATGCCTTGCACTAACGTGGATCTCATTACATCTTCTTTCCTATAGCTTGGTTTGGGTTTAATGCTTCCTGCAGTTGGCGTTAAATATGCAGGTAGCATAGCTTCTCGATACGCGTTAATGTATGAGCTCGGGTTGTAGCTTTCAACTCGATTGAAGTATTGTATGTATTCACTTCGCTTTTCTTCGAGGAGTCGCAGTTCACTCTGACCAAGAGTAAAGTTAAGGTCTCTCCAAATTTCAAATGGGTTAAAGGGTATTTGACACCAAGGCCATTTCATGCTGTATTGAGGACCAAGAGACCGAATAAGATCAAAAAGTTCAGACTGAGAGAGTGGAATGGGTGGAGAGTAAGGTTGCACTGCCGAAGGTGGTTTCTTCGTTCTTGTGAAAACAAACCCATGAATTATCATGAAATCTCTATTGTCCGTTGGCAATATTGTTGGTTTTAAATTTTGACGTGGTAATTTTTTTGTATTTATGTCATTTCCATTTTGGTTCAACTTATTCAAATCTGCTCCTAGATTACTTTGTAGCTTGTTTTGTATTTCGGCTTCTTTAATTTCAGGTATGGCCGCTGATACTACTTCATTTGTTTTCACTTCAGCATTAGTGCCATAAGCAGGACGAGAAGGATTTTCAGCTTCCCCTAACAATAAATTATTAATCTGTGGTTGTGTTCCGCTTGAATCCGGCAAATTATTTGATTGATTTGAAAATACTTGTGACATCACTACTGACAAGAAATCTTGCATATTGAACCAATCAAGCTCACACTTCGTACCTCCGTACAATGGACCTAGCTTTGCAGGATTTGGAGTCTTACACTCTGGGCACAACCAGACCTCAGGAAGATGATTTTCCGCTGGTAGATTGATACATTTGCTGTGGTAACTAGCATTGCAGCCGTCGCAACAGATCAAATCACCCTCTATTCCACAGACGACGCATTCATCAACGTTCATCAATTGCTTCAACTCAGTTTTTGTTGGCAAGAGGCCATATTTTCCATGGAAATAAGTTGTCATACGATAACGATGGCTTAGCTCGTGTGATATTGGATAAGTAACTAAAAATTCATCGAGTAAAAACTCTAGTATTTCTAATTTGGTCAAAACTGAAAAATCAGCGTAACACTGTCCATGACGCAGATGCCTAATTGCATTTATGTGTGGCAAATCTCTCAAAATAACTACCTTAGCCTGTACAAGTGGTGAAGGGTGTGGATTGAGGTGAAATTTTGGCGGTTTTGACAAATAATATGTTACAGCGGTTGATATTGTGGATGAAATTGTTTCAACCTGGGATAATAAGAATGCTGGCCGACCAGGACCTTTCTTTTCAGTGTTCTGAGCTGGCAATGGTTTTTTTTTCGGTTGAAAATTGTCATCATCATTTTTCCTGTTTTTCCTACGAGGGGGTCTTCCCAGTTTTCGTTTTTTTGATACGGTTGTGATTGCAGTTTCTTCGGGAGAGGTTTTTTCTTCAGTAAATTCATTTAGATTTGATTCTTTTTTGGTGAAAGAACCTGAGGTAATTGAACTGTTATTGTTGGCTTGAGACATTGATTGAAAATTATTTTTAGGTATAGATGAGATCCGCTCATGCTCGATAGACTTTTCGATTAAGTCCTGGTTATCCTCCACTTTTTTTACTTCTAACTGTGGGTTTATTGGTGCTCCATACTCAAACGTGGAATTTGATTCTCTTACTTCTTTCAAATGCGTTACAGGATTTTCCGATTTAGGTAAATTGTTGTCGGAGAAAGATGCTTCTTCTGAGTGAGAGGACATTTCCTCGTCTGATGGAGATTCTTTCAATTTCTTAACAGCCTCTAATTTTGCTCCCCTAGATGGCCTCGCGCTCAGAAAAGAAGATTTTGACGATTCATTTTTCTTACGTCTTTTTCTAGATTTTTCGCCCATATTAAGTGCTTCATTTTCCAAATATTCCTCTAATTCGCTTTCCGAATCTGAAATAGGGTCTTTTTCTGATTCATCATCATCATCCAGCGAGGCGCCCTCAGTTCCACCATCCTTTCCTGATGAGGTTCTGCTAGTGTCTTTTAATGAAGTCGAAGAATGTTTTGATCTTTGAAAAAAAGTCAAGTCATCATCAGCTAGGAACTTTTCAATAGATAATTCAACATAATCTTCGAGGAAAAGAGTCCATGTGGATCCTTCCATATAATTTAGATTATGACCGCCTCTTAACTTCTTTCCACCACTTCCCTCTTTTGAATAATTTCCACGGGCATCATAATTCCCAAATTTAATGCTGGCAAAAAGATACCTTAGTAGTCCTAAATGAATTTCTGAAATTAGATTGGATGGAACAGGGAAAAGCAACCCTCGTAAGAAAGAAGATGGAGTAAAAGGTGACAAGCGTAGGGGCAGAGAAAGAGAGCGAATTAGAGAATATGCACTCAAAGCCCGAAATGAAAGTTCAGGAGGAAAGTTTGGTGGCATAAAAGATGCCGCAAGATGATCTGGTCCTTTCAATTCATGAAGAGGTTTTGCAGGTATGCATAGTAGCGGTGGCACAGTAGGTTTTACAGAAGGTTTGGGTTTAGGTCTAGGTGTAGAATCAGGCAATGATAATAAATATTGTTGCTGTTTTAGAGTTCTATCTTTGCATTGATTCATTTCGCTTTCAAGATGATTTATTCTTTCGAATGCAACTCCAACGTCATTCTTAGCATTAGTAAGTAATCTGGCGATCCTCTTCAAATTAAGGAGATTCTGAGCGCAAACTCGTTCTTGCTTAGCGACCTCTTTCTTTTTAAGGGAGAGATTGGAAGACTTTTTCTTAGGTCCTCTCTTTTTTGTTTGTGGGGGTTTCCCTCTCTTAGTATGTTGTAAATTCGTCGGTGTCTGAAATGTTTTTTGATTTTTTGAATTATGCGTTTTACGGGAATTTCCGCGAATTGCTCTTTCATAAGACGATCGCTTCACTATTTCGTTTTTTATAAAATCCATACATTCCTGTACTTCTGGTAAGACTGGATTGTAATGGTAATTTGTTGAAGCATACCTTATGTCATGGTTGTACATGGACATTTTTCGTAGATTCAGAATAAGATTCAACTTTCAGAAAAGCCCGTCTGAGAAACAATTGTTTTGCCCTTTGCTCTATTTTGAATATGTAAAGAATTGGTTTCAAATCTTGCTTTTTGTTTGCATCTATCTAGAGTAAGTGCTTCATTCGATGTATCCTAAAACGTTCCAGGTACCGTCCCTTTACTTGTCGCGCTAAAAATTAACATGTAAATTCTGAAGTGTGTGAGGCACAGAACACTATTTATTGTTTAGTGACATATACATTTCAATACGTGGGATCTGTACTCTTGTTACATACATATATTAATTAGGAGTTTGTGTGTTTGTTTGTTAGTTCATCTTGATATTTCATGTATGAAATTGCAGGGGCGTTTATAAAAAAATTGAGAAGTTACTGAGCAGTAGCACTTCTTATGAGGGAATTATTTTGTATTGATTTGTACATACATGCTGTAACTGTCATAAGTTAAACAAATTCAACCTACTAGTAAGTATGGACTCGACATAGATAATCATTAAATGGCGCGACTTTGTTACAGTAATTTTTTTCAACCGATTGTGGAAATTGAAAATAAAGCGAACTACGTGTACCTCCTCCCATAGAGAGATAGAGACAGACATGATTTTTGCACACTGCCATTATCTTGCATTCATTCAAGATACACTACGTTAGAATCGTACTTCGCAACTGATGATCAAACTCTTACAACTCAATGATAATTAACACTCTTTCGAAATGTCGAAAAGAAGGATGGGATTTCTACTTCAACGGAATCGTTTACGGAAAAAGGATTGGTCTTTACTTACATTTTTTTCTTTCCGAACCTTCTGCGAACAATGTTCTTGACTTTAACATCAAATTTTAAGTTGGTCGTGTAGAAATGTACATCAGCAGATTACTTAAATAGAGTGATTTAGGTTATTAAACTGTTCCTAACTACATACGTACTATACAACAACATACGTACTACCCGATTTAATTTTGTTTTTCATTCAAGTAATTAGGCTCAAGCAAAGAATTTAGTTACATAATCGGAAAATGACAGAAATAATCTCTGCAAACTGGATGTGACACTAACTTAAAATGCAGGACTATGACATGAATTTGATCAGAACACTTCCTGGAGCCTACATATCTGACTATTGTATCAGGTCTTCCAATCGGCATATTAGTGTAATTATCATCATTTTATTAAGTACATCTTAGGCTCGCTCTACATAAAAAAGAAAGGAAAGTCTTTTACTTGAGAAGACGAAAGCAATATTCAGCAGAATTCTTTTCAACATTAAAAGTACCTTCAACCTGTCGAGATTGAGAAATACAGTAGATAGAATATTGGAGATATATATTTAGTAGTAAAAATATAATACTGTCTGGATTTGAAGTGAATGTAATTAAAATTAACATAAAACAAATTCATTTAACTCAGGGGGTATAATGATAGTAAAAAAATTGATCACTCTACCTTAAGAATGGCTTATACAGAAGGACAGTAATGCTGATCATGTACCTAAATGTATGGCGACGATACTTTTACGAGAGATGAAAACCTTTTCCGTCCAAAGAAAAAAAACATTGAGTCAAATGAAAGTATTGTTAAAACGAAAATGGACTCATTCATGCCATGAAAGTAATCACTCTCATTTCACAGAATTCGGAAAGAAGTACACTATACTAATTTGGAAATTGCCGCAAAATGAAGAAAACAGTTCAGTTTTGGATGACTTCAAGTTAATTCGAATGACATTTTTACCCAATATAAATTGTAAAATAATCTGTTTTGTGATTGCAATTCGATGAATTTAGGACTTTCTTTCTCTTTTTAGAGTACAGCTAAGAATTCATGAGAGGTTACTAAGCTCAGTTTATTGATTTCAAACAAAACCTTTTAGAAAAAGCCAAAGCTTATCAAAAAATAAATAATGCCAATGGTTTGAGTGAAAGACCGAAAGAATTACAAAATAAAAATAATATTAAAATTGAAGTGAATAACATTATTTTACTCTTCTACATCAAAACAAATCACGAGTTCATATGCTCGACCCTCAAATTCTTTCCAGACATATCAGCGAGCTTGATAAAAAGATTCCTGAATTTTCCAAATATTAAGACGTTTTACTTTTAAATGGTTCACAAACACGTGGTCCATTAGCCAAGTCTACATGTTTTAGTCGGCAACATCCCATCACTTTTTCCGGCAACGTCGATTCATCATTGCCCTCAAGAAGAAAGGCCATGTCAACAACGAGACTTTTTGCCTGTTTGAATTATTTATAGACGAAGGAATATGAGGGTGTGATAAAAAAGATAACTACAAGAAAATCAGAAAAGAACTTACATAGCCGGCTGCTAAACCTGTGACTCCAGCAGCAACTGAACTGGATCCGACGTCTAGCATGAGTTCAAAGTATCTATCTCCTCGGAAATAATACTGCTTTAACTTAGTACCCATGATGGCAGGTGTCGAACCGACGGCTCTTCTTACGATAAAGTTTCCTTCAACAATTTGAGGAATAAGTTTAAAAGTTTGATCGCGGAATTCATCTGAGCCCCAGAAAAAGAATTGATTTGCAAGTTTTGAAAATGGAGTTCCGTCGGTGCCATCAATTGTGCTCATATTGTCAACAGCAAAATAAAATAACATATGATGTAATTGTGGACCCGGGAGTGTAATATTCAGCATAAAAATGAAAGGAGGAACATCCGATTTTGCGCTTGAGCCATTTTTGGTCAATTCTTCTTCTCTAAGCAGTGCTTGCTGGATTCTTTCTTTAGGATGCTCTGCTATGCCATCCATCATGAAGGAAGATACCCGTAAAAAGTCAACAGCAAAAAGTCGGAACATACTCTTACCGGCATTAAATTTCTTCTTATCATTTTTGTAAAATTTGCCCCTTACTTTAAAAGAATTTGCATCAGGTTCAGCCCACATCCTTGATAACAGAGGTTCTGGACAGGTAGCGATTGTTTGTTCCTCTTTAAAGTTAAGCTCATTTTCTACAGCATTGACTTCGCCTGAGTACGCGAAGTCATAATGTATCATATCTTCCTCAAGTGAGTCGCTTCTGCCAAAATCTAGTTGCATGCTTTCGTTATCATGAATTGATTGCTCCAATAAAGAATTATCATTTTGCATGGGAGGATCGTCTAATGAAGCAGTAACAAAGCGTTCATGATCAAGGGCATCACGAATATCCATCATCTGCAACAATGATGAAACAGCAAAAGCCTCTGCATTGCCTTGATTACCAAAATAAGGTATGTTCGTGGTTGGAATCCATCCACCTTCAGTAAACAAAAGAAATTTGTAAGGATTCAAAAACCTGTTAGTCAAATACAGAAATAGAGGTTAATTCAACATTAATACGAAACCAGCTTACGTGGATCAACTTGAACAATATGAGTTAAAAGACATTCTGTTCGTGTGTTGCCTTGATTTGCTTGTTTTGTGGGTGCTATAGAATAAATACCATTTAATTCTCCTCGAACGTACGGAGGACAGGGAGGACAATCAGGATGAACGACAGAATCGTAACAGATAATGTAGCTTCCATCATCTTCTAGTCTCCAATACCGGTTGATGCAAAAATCTCTTGGGGCTGTCCAAGTAGGGAACAAATAGAGAGGACGAAAAACTAAATGAATAATATCTGAGTTACTATTTTTTTGTTCGACTACGCGGAATGAAGCACGTTGGCCAGATGCTGGGGAAATTAGAGTATCGTTGTACTCCTCATATGAGCGTAGACGAGGGTGTGACATTAAACACATAAAAGCATTCAGGGGAGATGAGTTAAGAATTACTTGGGCCTTTAATGGTGGACAAGGACGTCCTTAGAGAAACAAAGAAAATTAATTTTGCACGTTCCTTAAAAATAAGCACACAAAGAAAGCAAAAAACAAGATTGTTTCACAAACCTTTTACTGAAAGCTGTGTTTGAGATGTTGATTGCATATTACTCCTATAGCCTTGTGTAAACAAATTCGGGTGCGATTTTTCCTCCCTAAAAATGCGAAGTCCAAGTGCTCCTGTTGCCCAACCTCCTTCCATTGGTTCCCATCTAGTGCGAGCATTTGCCTGCCTAAAAATCTGTTTTTTTTCTGCTCCAGATGCCGTATCATTAACATCACTTGCATCACGATGGAGTTTCGAAGTAGGAAGTAGAAACTCAGCTGGGCTCCTCCCTTCACCTGCAAATATACTAGCCCATAAACTATTTTCGATGGCACCGCAACGAATTGAATCCTCAAGTGCTGCTTTCCACATCTCCGCCTCTTGATTCGTAGATGCTGCCAAAAGCAAGGTGTGTACATTCTTTTGTTTTTTGTACTGTTTGGACACAACGGCTCCACTTCCACCAGCAGCAGCACCGATACCAACAAAAAGAATTCCCATAAGGACACTACTACCAGCTGTTAAAAAAGCTGTTACAACTGCACCAGTTGTAGCTGCTACAATGCTACCACCCCGCATCATCTTTTTCTTAGCTTTTCTATTGCTCGCTCTTTTTGCAGCTCGTGCCATTGCTTGCATTTGATCTTCACCCATATTTTTTGCAAGGATTTGTTGTTGAGCTTGCTCGGAATAATATTTTCTATTGATATCGGTATGATTATCAATCTTTGGTATATGAGGTATTTCGTCCGTGTTGTTGTGAATATGATGTTGCTTATTTGGTGGCTTTGGAGACGCTTCTGCGTTCTCGAAACTTTGTCGTTGTTTGGGGTGGATTTTTGGAGAGTTTCGGATATGTTTCATAGACAAAGATTTACCAGTTTGGTTCAATAACTTTATAGAGTTTTTTTGGTTGGCTTTGGTCGGTTGTTTTATAGCTACATCGTTTTTGCTTTTCGAGTTCGATGATTTTAGATCTTCATCTTCAGGCCACGTGATCTTGATGCAATACTTAAAGTCTTTCTGTTTCTTGCTGTATTTACTTGGTACAGCTGTATCTGATTGATCATCAAGATTATCTGAGTTTTTTGAAGCATGGTGATCATTATGACTTCTCTTCCCTTTGCAATCTATTAGAAATATTTCACTAATCTCACATCTTGAAGTAAGATAAAATGACCCTTTCTCCACCAAATCGCTTTGGTTCATGTGGTATGACAATGTCTTTCCCTGCAGCACAAAATATCTGTCGTTCCTGATCTCACCAAGTTCAGAAGATCAAATGATAAAAATCAAAATGAGGTAAGGTTAGTTTCAGAAGAGACTACCGGTGCCATCGATTGTAAAAAATACTTGAAGTCATAAAGACGTACCAATACTTGGAAGTTCGCAGCTGCGGTTGGGTGGGTTTTTTTAAGAGCCATCCTTCCATTAGAATTTGCTCCCCATTTTCACTGCTAGTAGTCATTTTCTTTTCTTACACCTTTTTCGGGGGTAGATTATAACAAAATTGGAAACCTTGACTCTGAAGAAACAATGCAGCCTGTTTGCATAAATCTGAACCTCTTTTGAAATAATCCTTCTTTGGTAAAGACTTATTATTATTATTATTAATATTATTAATGTATTAATTACTATTAATATTATAATAGTATTCGATTTTTATTCCACTCTGTATACCACCACGTAGGGGCTAGTACTAAGTAATACATAGATGATGTTGCCTAAGTAATGTAATGGTATGTTTATGTTTATGTTTATGTATGCTATTTTTTTACCGTGTTATACACTGATCGCACTGCGGCGTAAACAGGATCTGCACGCCCCACCCCGCCAAGAAACCCGTCCGTACTTACGTAGGGTCATCGAAAGGCGTATACAAGCCGAAGCTATACCTAAGAAGACTCGGGAATCCCGTCCTACGTCGGGTTATATTTTGTTAACGTGTTACTATTGGAAATCACGCTGTGGTGTATAGCATATTGTAAATCAATAGAGTGTTTTTATTATACGTACGCATATATTCGAATAAAAAAAATCATCTTTGGTGTGCGGAGGAAGACGAGGTTTTTCGGGACTGACAGGTTTTTCAGCTATTGCGGAGGTTCTCGTGTTCGGATAATTCTCTTCATCAGTACATTCGATTCGTCTTTTTCAGAACTATCAGAAGAGGTATATTTGATAGAGTTGCATTCCGAAACGAAAGTATTCATTCGATCAAAAATTTTCCGAGATCGTTAGTGATCAGCATCAAAATTTCAATTTTTTTAAATAAAAATACTGATTTTCTCAAGAAGTGCTCAAGCTGGGAAATATGCAAGATCATCATTGAAATCTGGATAATTGGATTATTTTAGGAGGCTTGTTAGTTCTAAGTTTCACCAAAGATATTAAGAGCAATTCATATTTTTCTGGTTCGGAGAGGTCCATGCAAGTTGTCTCAATAATTTTCGTTTCAAATTCAACTCAATTTTTTCAAAATCTTGAGGTTGATTCAGTCGTGGATAGAGATCGTTTTGATTAGTCTGGTTTTCCTGACCACACAAATAGAAATACGTCTAAGGATATAGTACGCTAATGATCAAGGTACGGATTCAAAGGTAGGTCGTGATAATGAAATTCAATTAATATATTTCATATGTGATTCTGGCGGCTTTATATCATATGGGGAGACGCTAAAAGTATCACAAAGCACAGAAACGGTGGCGCTCCCCACGAAAACCCTTCCGGGTCGAGTAATGGCGAGTTGCAA
>Ga0209092_10001060_pt1 | contig 27683 bp, 18 predicted proteins | sample FraStrMetagenome_FD_187446 | JGI IMG/M metagenome (GOLD analysis project Ga0209092, IMG submission 187446) | Marine eukaryotic phytoplankton communities from Arctic Ocean - Fram Strait ARC3M Metagenome (SPAdes) (version 2) | ecosystem: Environmental > Aquatic > Marine > Oceanic | place: Fram...
TACTGAAGTGTCACCGCTAGGCAGCGTGTAGGTATAGTGAGCATCATAGGTCAAGAACTCCTCAACCTAGCTCGGGTTCTCAACACCACCCAAGCCACCCAAGCCACCCAAGCCACCCAAGCCACCATAGTAGGCTCCAGCACCAGACTTAACCTCATATTCTTCAATGTACCGCGCATTCACCCGGAAGAAATAAGTGTCTTTTAGCACAGACAGATAGGCATTTGATCGCAGTTTTGGTAGGCCCTCAACAGTAAAACGTGCTCCTTACGCCCAAGTTCAGCGCTACGACCCTGGTATCCCAGCTGCAGTGAGCCTGAAAATCACAACCCTCAAGCGCTACATTACCGCCATTGGTCAATTCAGTAATAATCCTAACCAGAGCACCGGTAGTAGGATCAATCACCTTGTCTGCATCAGCCGACCCAGCAGCCTCTTGTTGAAAAGGGTCCATCAACGGATTTATTCTCTGCCAAGCCAGCGACCGGTATCACCGCTAAAAGCAGTAGCCCCTGTCACCACAAAAGCCGTGCTTAAATTAGGGTTTTTATATTTAAAAACATTTTTATTATTTCCCCACTAATTAGTCATAAAAGTAAAGTTACAACCAGATTTTCGATAATAAGACCTATTATTTTTAAACGTACCTAGTAAGTCCTTTTTATATCAGTGTTAAAAATCGATATGCCTAATGACGTGCTATGGCGGGTTGCAGTCAAAGGTATTCCTTGCATTTAGACGCGTAGGCTGTGGAAATTTGCTTGCTCGACGGTGAGGGAAAAGACGCACTAAAACAGCATAATAATTATTCAGCGTTAGTATCTGGAGCAACAAATCTCGGGATAGGTCAATGAACCTAATGTCATGACCACACTCGAAGGCAGACACAAGACAAAAAAAAGAGGCCAAGAATAATCTTGGCCTCCCTGAGAGGAAGTAAGTTTATATTTAGAACTGTAATCTCAGTGTTACACCATAAGTACGTGGGTCACCAGGGTAGGCATTAAAACTACCTGCCTGTATCACAGAGTTGAAGAGACCGTCGGTATATTCTTCATCCGTTATGTTTTTTCCCCATAAGGTCACGGTCCAGAGCCCTTCAGTATCGCGTATCCCTATCGTGGCATTGGCAGTGACATAGCTATCTTGGTCAGCAATTGGGTTTCGCTCGCTAGTCACATTGCGTGAGCCGCGATATCTAGCTGCAAGATTGGCAAAACCCTCAACGGCGCCAAAGCTTTTAACGTAATTGATGGATGAGCTTAAGGTCCAATCAGGCACACCGGATAGCGGCGTCCCGCTTAGGTCTTGGACGGGCGGCAGTGATGGCGAGCCAGCGGGTTGAACGATCTGAGGTCCGCCAACATAACTCGTATATTCGTGATCTAGATACGAGCCTGCAAGTGAGAGAAACAGGTTTGATGTGGGTGCATAAAGCGCGTCAAACTCGAAGCCGTCAATCTGAATCTCACCGGCGTTGGTTAAAACAAAGGTGGTGCCGTTGAACGCGTTGGATTGAAAGTCACGTAAGCGCTGCGAGAAGGCGGCAACGTTAAGCTGTAAGTTATTATCTAATGCGCGAATTTTAGCCCCCACTTCCCATGCGTCAGCAAGTTCCTTATCAAAATCTGCGCCACCAGATCCGGCACCGACATTAAATCCACCTGCTTTATAGCCCCGCTTACCGCTGGCATATAGACTCACATCATCACTGTACTTATAAGAGATAATGAACTCACCAGTAGGCTCCTGTTCGCTGCGTTTTTCGTAAAAGTCCGACACCGGCCTAAATAGCTGTACGGCTCCTGCGTATACAGGGGCAAGGGCGCCAAACGGGTGGGCGCTTGCTAGGCTTTGCACTAAGGGATCGGTAGCATCACTAAAATCAATGGCAGAATAGGGCGCATCAGTAGTGATTTGCGCATCAATTTCTTTGTCTTCTGTGGTCCAGCGCGTTCCGACTGAGGCTGTTAACTTGTCATTAATGTGCCAGTCAAGCTTACCAAACACAGAGTGGCTGGTTGTCAGAAGATTGAATTCGCTTGTCCTACCAGTACCGGATCCAATAAAGGATCCAGTAGGAGCGCCTGCCAGACCTTCAACAACCGATACGATACCGCCGATCCGAGCATCAAAGAACGGGCGGGCGAATGAACCTAAGCGATTATTCCCGCCGCTGTCTTGGTCAGCGTCGTAATAGTAATAGCCCATTAGCCAGTCGATTTTATTGGCACCGGTAGACTGTACTCTAAACTCTTGAGTGAACACCTGTCGATCAAAGCTGTTTTGCAATACGCCACTCAGTTCAATGTCGATAAAATCGGCGTCAATATCATTGACTTCCTCAAAATCTCGGAACGCCGTCAGAGAGGTAAAGGAATAGGACTCAGCCTCCCAGTCTAATTGAACAGAGTATCCGCTCTGCTCCTGATCGGTTTCCATGGCTCGGTCAAACTTAATCTTGCGCGCGTAGATATCGTCCGGCAAGATCGTTGCGCCAAGGGCAGTAGTTGTGGCTGCATTGCCAGGATCGTTGTAGTAAAACGGCGCGCCGCAACAATCCTCTTCAATGGATGACGTATCAGCAATAACGCGTATGCTCAGCTCATCGCTGGGCTCTATCAGCAGTTGCCCACGCAAGGCGTAGCGATCCCTATTATTTACAGCATCTCTACCTTCTTGAATATTATCAATAAAACCGTCGCGGCTATTGCGGTTGCCGGAGACACGGTAAGAGACAGTGTCACTAATGGGGCCAGTAATGCTACCACGGGTTATTTTGCTACTGTAATTGCCAACGGATTGCTCAAAATCAGCACCAAACTCTCGCTGAGGTTTTTTGGTAACAATGGAGATAACGCCGGCGGGGGTATTTTTACCGTAAACCGAGCTCTGCGGTCCGCGCAGTATTTCTACCCGCTCAACAGCGATAAAATCATCAATAGCTGAGGCTGCTCGACTGCGGTATACACCATCGATAAACACGCCCACAGAAGGTTCTAATCCTGCATTATTGCCGGAGGTTCCTAACCCGCGAATAGCAAAGGTTTGCTGTGAAGAGCTCTGATTTTGGGTAACACTAAGAGACGGCACTGCAAGCTCCATTTCTTGAATGTCGTCAAGACTTTTTTGTTTCAGAAGCTCCCCTGAAACGACAGATACAGCGACTGGAGTATCTTGCAAAGTCGCTGTTCGCTTTTGAGCGGTAACCAATATTTCTTCCAGCCCGCTATACTCTTCTTCCTGAGCTAGGCCGGTATTGGCGGCTAGTAATGCTGCGGAGAGCGCGCTAAAACGCACTATTTTATGCAATTTCATATTATTATTTCCCCAGTTGCTTTTTATTAGTTGTTTTTATTAGTTGTTTTAATTAGTTATTTTTATTTGAGGTATAACGAACAATTTTTGATACTTTTATTATTGTAAATTCGTTAATGTTTTCGTTGTCGTATCCGAACTCCGTTAACCTCATAGTAAATATTATTGAAGTAATCGTCAATAGAACTTCGGAAGAATTAAAATTCGACTCCAAAAGTTGTAGAAAACCCAAAAAACCCCTTATATAAAGGCTTAATTGGGTCGGTTTGATGGCAATATTTGCAGCAACAATCGGCCAAGACCTAACCACATATCTGAGTAAAGAGATTAAATCCGCTGGAATTGATCGTTTTATGGTAGATTTATAATACCCTACTAATCATCGGGTCAATAGTTAACCTATATTGCGAGAAGAAATGCTTTGGAAGCAGAATCCCTGGCCTGCAGCTATGGAAATTTTGGTCGAGCGGCCGCACTCTGCGGTTTAGCCCCTGTGCAGATAGCATTGTTCTGGCCAGCGTCGACAGATAAACCATAAGCTTGGCTGGCATAGCCCCGAAACAGTTGCTATGGTTAGGAATCGCCATTCAATATTAGAGCCATGAACAAAACCGACACGGCAAAGAAAACCCGAACCCGGCTATCGCCGAAAGCCAGAAAAAGCATGATTCTGGACTGTGCGGCCAAACTTGTGGCAGACGAAGGTGTGTCTGCTGTGACTATGGAGCGCCTGGGCATTGAAGCGGGAATCAGCAAGGCGCTGGTTTACAACTACTTCCCCAGCGTCACAGCGCTTTTACAAACATTATTAACGCGCGAATATCGTCACCTACGTAGGGTCCAGCTGAAAGTCGCTGAAAGCGCGGAGACACTGGAACAGATGGTCCGCCGAGTCACTAAGGTATATCTCTCCTACATCAGCGAACGCGGACTTATCATTGAGCGTCTATCTATGGAACCCTCTGTGGCCAATAGTGGCGACCCCAACAAATATGGTCGAGATCCAGCGGTAAACTATCTCGCCGAAATACTCTCTGACAACTTCAACATAGATATCGAAGTCGCTAGAGCTACAGTCGACATCTCCTATGGCATGCCAACCGCTGCAGGGCAATATCTTATCCATCACGACACCAGCCTACAGACAGTTGAAGATATTACTGTGGCCATGATTTTGGGCAGCTATCAGGCTATTCAGAAAAAATACGAGACCTCTCTAAAAACCCTACTCAAGCGCCCTCGCAATAAAGTTATCTAAACAGGTTAGTGGCAGCTTAATACAGTCTCAGGTACCGCCTTAATACTCACGCAGGCAGCATCAAAATGCTATTGACAAGAAACTCAATAAAATCCAAGGATTGAGGTCTTTGGAGCTATTGCGACCATAAAAGCCGGCTCGGCAATAACGACAAGAAAGCAAGTTGGGGACATGAAAAATGCGCCTGTTATTTTCGCACTGCCAGTTTTGACAATCCCACCTAGCGGTGGTTATCTAGCCGGCCAGGCATCCAGCTTGCGCACCGAGAGGCGCGACTGGGGATCAATCGCCTGACGCAGAGAAAAGATATTGCCATCCAGATCTCGGCTGTAGACTTGCCAGAAACCATCCAGCTCAACAGGCTCGCTTACAAAATCCAAACCCAGCTCAGTCAGACGCCGGTACTCTACCTGAATATCTGCAACCTCGATAGAAAACGAATAGCCCAGCGCAGTCACAGCGCGCTGGCCAGTAAATTCTGGTGTCTCTGGGCTGACATATTGCCAAATCTCGATCACCTTGGATGCTTGATTTAACTTAAACCAGCCACCAATCAAGTCGACATTATCTATATCTACTATATCGTCGAGCCTGGGATTGTCAGTAACATGCGCATATCTATAGGGCTTAAAGCCCAATACCATTTGATAGAACTCCATCAGCCCAGCAATGTCATGGGTCGCCAAACCCACCTGAGACATCCATAGATTTCCACCCAAATCTCGCTCGCTGGCGCCGTAACCTGCGCGCTCTAACAAACTACCATCCAGCTGCTCGAGCTCAATCATATTGCCATCGGGATCATAGGCATAACCGTAGGTGATACCATATCCGCCAAGATCAATGGGCTGATCACCGCGGGACAACGGGTCTATGCCCATGGCCACAAACTTGTCCCAGCCAGAGTCATAGCCAGGAGATTGAAAGCAGGTATGAGTCATACCTGGCCCCTTAGGTGGCATATTGCGAACAGGGATACCCTGATTACCCTCGAACTGGGTTAACTCCAAGAGCATGTTGGGACCCCTGAGAACGGCTATCTCATAAGCAATATTGTCCTGGCCAAATAACTTGCTGGCCTGTTCGTTAAGACTCACCGACTCTCGGCGCAACAACTCAAACTGAGTGGCTCCCTGGTAGAACGCCAACGCAGCATCCAGATCTCGTACCGACAGTCCAATATGATTTAACCCAATGACACTGGTGCTGGTATCGGCGACAGTTGCGGTTTTATCCACATCTATTAAGCTGGTCGGTTGCAAAACCAAATACAGGCCAATACCTATAGCGGCGATCAACAGTGCGGACTTGCTAACAAGGTTCATAAGGGCTTCCAAAACAGTTAAGGTTTAGTTGGGGAGAGAAAATACCAACAGCATATTGCCTGGCATCTCAGCCCACTTATCATAGCCCGAGGTCACAAACACCTGACCATTAGCAATGACTGGACCGTCAGCCTCAATCGATCCACCTTGCCCCTTCAAGCCATTGACCGCTGTGAATTCTCTAAAGGTATTGTAAGTCCAGAGAGTATCGCCACTACTGGCGTCAAAGGCGCGCAGCCGACCATCCATACCACCGGCAAATACCAAACCAGGACTACTGCTCACCGCGGCAGAAATACCCTGAAAACAGGCAAACTTGATGCCTTCAGGACACAGAGATGGAAGGACGTTACGCCACAAAAACGCCCCTGTATCTGGATCCAGCGCATGCACTCCAGGGTATGGATCGCCTTGGTTATAGCGATTCTTAGTGGGAAGGTCAGACACCCCCACATAGAGGCGCTCACCATCGCTGCTCATACCCCAGTGCACACCACCCATAGTGCCACCACTACCTACTCTTTGGCGCCAGAGTATTTTGCCCTGCTGATCTGGATCCATAGCATAGGTGAGCCCGGATTTTTGCCCCACCAATAAGAGATCTCGGTTAGATTTTGAGGTCACCAAAATTGCTGAGGCGCCAATATCATAATCTGGCCCATCTTCCTCTGGGCAGTTGATCATTGTGAAGCCACAGGCGCCATTCCAGGCATCGTTGGCGGTCACCTGAGACACCCATTTCACCTCACCTGTTGTGGCGTCCATGGCTATCACCGCATCACTGGTTCCCGTGGCTGGCGAAGAGTAGTTTTGTCCGGTAGTGGCATAGACAAGATTGCGTTTGGTATCCAGCGTAGGGCCAGACCAGATAGGCGCTCCCGAGGGGCCAAAGCGAGGCACACCAACGGCATTTTTACCCAGCGGTTCGGGTTTATCTGTGGTGTAGGTGCGCCAGGCAATGCTACCGTCTTCTAGGTTGAGCGCAACCAAGGCGCCGCGGAAGGTACAGCAGGCATAGGTCGACTGAGCAGCAGGCACAACTTCCGACGATGACAGGGGCACATAGACCCTTTTATTGTCAGCAGTCACCGAACCAGTAACGCTCGCAAGAGGATGGCTGTGAACCTTGGTTTTCCAAAGTAACGCTCCGGTCTTTGCGTTTAGCGCATAGGCATTGGCCTTGTAGTCACCAAACAATAGCCTGGCCTTCCCAGCAGCCTGACTACCCGCATCGCCCTGCAGTTTAATGGCGCCGCGAACCTCATTCTCAGCCTGAAAGGTCCAACGGACGCAGCCAGTATCTGTATCCAAAGCGTACACAGTCCCATCCTGACTGCCTATATAAGTCATGCTTTCTGTCACGGTAGGCTGGGATCTCACCCTACTGGTATCAGGGAAGGCGAAGGCCCATTTCAGCTCAAGGTCTGCAACAGTCTGTTTGTTTAATCTGGTTTCATTTGCCTGAAAGCGCTGGCTATTGAGCTCGCCACCCCAACCTGCCCATTGGGCACTGGCTGAAGACCTGATTTTAGCCGGAGAGTCTGCAACGCAGAAGGCATCTGACAAATCAGCTGTTTTGTCTGATACCATTTTCCCGGTTACGTAATAGGCTACCTGCTGCATCTCGCTAGCCGACAGCGACAGTCCGGTGGTACTCATCACACCACTGGTGAGCGATTGAACAATATACTCGGGCGGATAAAGCTTTAGTGCCTCCATTTGCGGCGCCTTGAGCATAGCGCCGGCATGACAGCTGACACATCTAGACTGATATAACTGCTTGCCAACGAGATAGTCCTCATTAGTAGCCTTAACTGCAGAGCTCTCCCCAGCCATAGGAGTCGCGCACAGGATCACAGCGTAGATCCCGACCAAGATTTTGACCAAATTAATATTCGGAAGAATTGTTGAAGAGGCGTTGCTGTGTTTGGGTGTGTTCATTTTTTTACTCGGATACCAGCACGAAAACGAGCCTAATACATTTTACGGAGTTTCGCTAAAATCGCTCAAAAGACATTCCCTGAGAGGATACCAGTGAGCGCCGGATCAAGCATAAATAATGCAAATTGGTCTAAGTGCAGGTCAACGATATTGTGTTAGGACTCACGGGCGCCGGCACCTGAACCAAATTACAGTGACAAGCCTATCGACCAGCAACTATTAATTACTTGGTCAATAACAATAGTTTAATCAAGCATAACCGTCAACTTAATACCCCTAACTTACAATAAATATAAAATTCCTACCAATAAACAAGATATATAAATGCGATTAAGCTGAAAACCTGCCTAAACTAGTTGCATTTACTGTGTTCGTAGTTATTATTCAAATAGTTAATAAATAATAAGCTTGGCGGTTGGCGCTTATGTTTCAGGCATATTGCGAAGCATGACAAATACTGGCTGCCCATCGAAACTATCGAATCGCCCGCATCTAGAGGGTTGATCACCAGCACTCAAAGGAGATGTTTAATGTTTAATTTAGAAGGTCACGTAGCACTGGTCACAGGTGGAAATGGCGGAATCGGCCTGGCCTATGCTCGGGGACTTGTGAAGTCAGGCGCTGCCGTTGCTATCTGGGGTCGCAATACAGAAAAAAACGAGACCGCGGTTAATGAGCTCAGGAGCCTGGGTGGCAATGTGCACGCTTTTGTCTGCGACGTGACCGATGAGGCTATGGTGAAGCAAGCCTTTACTGATACCCTGGCCCATTTTGGCAAAGTAGATTCCTGCTTTGCCAACGCCGGTGGTGGCGGTGAACCGGGTAGGCTACATGAAACAGACATTGAAAACTGGCATCGAGTCATGGATATGAATGTCACCAGCGTGGTGCACACTTTTCGTCCAGTTATCGCCCACTTAATAGAGCGAAAAGCGGCGGGTAAGTTACTGGTAACCTCATCAATCGCTGCGGTGATGGGCATGGGCTTCCAGGCATCCTACTCAACTACCAAGTCCGCGGTGGTCGGTTTGATCCGCGCACTGGCTGTGGAGTTGGGTGCTAATGGCATTACCGCCAATGCCATTTTGCCTGGCTATGTTGAATCAGATCTTACGGCAGCCGCACCCAAGGCCTTTAAAGAGGGTTCCAAAAGGCGTGTGGCTGGCGGCCGTCTGGGCACCAGTGAGGATATGGAAGGTATTGCAGTCTTTTTGGCGTCGCGTCATAGTAACTATATGACAGGGCAAACTATCGCTATAGATGGCGGGCACAGCATCTTTCCGCTATGACCATCTTTCACATAATCGGCGTAGCGCTACTGTTGCTCTCGTCAGTATTATTGGCGGCCGAGATGGAATCAGTCGAAAGCCCATCCGTCAGATTTATTAACCATCAGATCAGTGACCCGGCGCTGCAGTTTTCTGATCACAGCATTGATGTTGATGGTCAGCAGCTCCACTATGTCAGCGCTGGCAGCGGCAAACTGATTCTGTTCTATCACGGTTTTCCCTCCTACTGGTATATGTGGAAAAACCAACTGCTAGACCTGGCCGCGGACTATCGAGTGGTGGCGGTAGACGGTCTGGGCGCCAATCTATCAGCCAAACCTAACGAGCTAGCGCCCTATCATGTCAGCGCCCTATCACGACAGCTGAACGTATTAGCTAAGACCTTGGCTAACGACCAAGGGTATGTGCTGGTGGGTCATGACTGGGGCGGCGCCCTGGCTTGGTCCTATGCTCAACAGTACCCCCAGGGGCTGGATAAACTGGTGGTACTTAATGCGCCGCCTACCAACCTGTTTCTTGAATTGCTGCGCTCCAACCCAGAGCAACGCAAGGCATCCACATATATCGCTCGTTTAAAGGACGCTGCTCAGAACCAAACTGTAGACCAGAACTATGCCGCCCAAATGGCCAGTTTTGCCTATGGCAGCATGGTCAATCGCGGCCTAATCTCAGCCTCGGAGGCTACACTTTACAAAACCGCACTGACTCGACCCGGGGCTGTAGCCGGCGGCATCAAGTGGTATCAGGCTAATATCCCTGAGCTAGACAAGATTGCAGATGATGATTTTTGGCCTTCAACCAAAGCCAGCACAGAGGTAGAGAGTATGCTGATCTGGGGCGAGGACGATACTACCTTTGTCCCCGCCTTTATGGACCAACTACCCAACTATGCAAAAGATCTACGGATCGAAGTCCTGCCGGGCGTGAGGCATTGGCCTCCGCTGGAGGCTCCGGATAAGGTAAATCGCCTGATAAGAGAATTTATTGAGGCGCCTTTAGGACCTCATGGGGATTATTACAGGACTGTGATTGATGGATAGCTTTCGGAATAGACCTGAAACGAGTAAGTTAACACTGTCGCATAAGCGTCTGGCGGGGCGGAAGAATGGCCAATACTAGTCAGGGGTCGCGGCCTTCCGTTGACAAAAAAGCCACAAGCGGTACGACCCTCGCCGACGATCTTGACTTTGCTCGCGTTGCGCAGATTTTTTTACGTACCTGGCCTTTTATCAAGCCGCTGACCCGTCACCTAATCGCCTTTGTTCTATGCTCAGCGCTGGTTTTTTTTGTGACCACCTTTCTTGGCTTCGTCGTAACCGGACTGGTGAATAGTGGCATCATCGGTGGTCAGCCGCTCGGAGTTCTGCATGCCCATATTTATGGTCTCGACCCGGCGGTGTTTGTCGAGGTGGAGGAGCTATCTGCAAGCGCTCGGCGGCAGCTACCCCGACTCGCAATCTGGTCCATGATTCCACTGGTCGGGTTGGTGGTTATCGCTGGTATGCTCCTCTACCAGTACAGCGTCTGGATTTTTCAGAGCATAAATCAGTTGATGCGTGTGCGCCTCATCGATCAGCTGCAGATGCAATCCCTGACATTTCACAGCCAGACTCAAACCGGCGACGCGATCTACCGGATCTACCAAGACAGCGCCATGGTGACATCGATCATCCGATCGATTTTTCTGGACCCCCTGATGTTCTTAGGGCGCTACCTATTCGGCCTTGCGGTGGTGTCCGCATTCAATCCCTGGCTATCACTGATACTAGGCATCACATTAGTCCCCGTGCTGTTCCTTGGACGCTACTTCTCATCACCGCTGCGGGTTGCCTTCCGACGTGCCCGTGAACGCAACAGCCAACTGACGTCCTGGATACAGGAGAGCATGGTCGGTATCCGCGTCATTAAGGCCACTGGCAACGAAAGCCAGCGCGAATCTACATTTGAACGGATGTCCGAAGATGCCTTTACAGCAGCGTTTGAAGCCCGGGTCTTGCTGACGGTATTGGGTATCCTCGCATTCGTGGTCGCGGGTCTAGCGGTTATTACGACCCAATCCATCACCGCGCTCTACGCCAATGCGGAAGCGTCCACCTACGCACGGGACCTACTCCTCAGTTTCGGCTTTGCCGTATGGAACCTTGGTTCGTTCACTGCGGCGTCGACCCGCATCAACGACAGCATGGGCTCGCTGGAATCGCTTATTACGATCTGGGGTCGCGCCCAAGACATGGCTGTTGGACTCAACCGCGTATTCGAGATCCTTGATCTCGAACCGGAAATAATGGATGCCCCAAATGCCAGCGACCTCGACGATATCGGGGACGGCGTGACCTTTCAAAACGTAACGTTCGGCTATGACCGAATGCGCCCCGTCCTATCCAACGTCAACTTGACGTCGCCTCCGGGTCAAATTACCGCAATTGTTGGTCCCACCGGCACAGGTAAGTCGACCTTAATGTCCTTGTTGCTCCGGCTTGCCGATCCCCAAACCGGCGTCATTACCGTGGGTGGCAAGGCAATCAGTGACGTCACAGTTGCGTCTCTGCGTCGACAGGTTTCAATTGCCACGCAAGAGAACATCTTATTTACCGCTTCTGTGCTAGAAAATATTCGCTACGCAGTACCGGAAGCCGATCGGGATGCCGTGATCGCCGCCGCTCGAATCGCATGCGCTGATGAATTCATCGACCAGCTGTCACAGGGGTATGACACCCCACTTGGTGAACGCGCTACCAAACTGTCAACCGGTCAGCGTCAGCGCATTGTTATCGCTCGAGCATTGGTCAAGGACTCGCCCATACTAATACTCGACGAGCCCACCGCTGCCCTCGATGCAGAGACCGAATTGCGAGTGATGGACAATCTGCGCCAATGGGGTGCATCCCGCTGCGTATTTTTGATCACTCATCGGTTGTCCACGATCCGCCAGGCACACAACGTGCTGTACTTGCACGACGGCCGCGTTGCAGCGTTCGGGCCGCACGATCAGTTATTCCAAGACAACAATATCTATCGATCATTTGTCGAAGCCGAAGCCGGGATGTCAATGGAGAAAAAGCCTTGAGCGATAAAGAAAAGATCAGCGCGGAACGAATCAGCACTCGCGAGACGCTGAACCTTGTCGCCCGCTCACTGCGTTTTGTCTGGCCCTACTGGCCACGGATCTTGATTCAACTGATCCTCAGCTTCATCGGCATTGCGATGATCCTACTCCTGCCCTGGCCACTAAAAATTCTCATAGATTACGTGATTATGGGGCTGCCGGTCGGTTACTCACCCACCCCCTTCCCGCCCTATATTCAACCCTTTGTCGACCTACTGCACGGCATGACCCCGTTGGAAATTGTCTGGGTGGTCATCGCCGTAAGCTGCGCTGGTATCGTCCTGATTGGCTCATTTGGGAACGGCAGCTCTCGTGACACCGCTGATGGCAACCTAGCCCAGGGACTTGATACCGCCACCCAGAGTGAAAACCTGGCGAACGAGGCTAGCAGCCGGGTGAGTGGCCTGCTCGGTCTGTTTGAATACCGTTTCCAACTTAAGACTACGCACCGCTTTAATCACCGGTTACGCAGTTTGGTGTTCCAGCGTCTGTTGGCCTTACCGATGAACCGATTCAGTGACGAAAGTGTGGGGGATGCCGTGTATCGCGTGATGTATGACACGCCAGCCATCTCCAAAGTTTGTTACGACATATTGGTTGTGCCGCTGAGCAATCTCTTCCTCATAGCGGTTGTTATCTGGACCATGCAATACAGCTATGCGTCCGTACCATCGCTGGTACTGCTGTCTTGGCTCGCCGTACCCATGCTACTAATATCCTCGCTTTTGATGACCGGCGCTACCCGCCGCCGGTCGCTGGCGAGTCGCAAAGCCGGTGCCAATACGACCGCGACCGCCGAAGAGGGATTGAGTAATATACGCGCCGTGCAGAGCCTCGGAGCGAACGACCGGCAGCGCGATGAGTTCAAGCGCGATAGCAAGGAGTCGTTCAGCCGATACCGATCATATGTGTGGATGAACGTGATCTTAATGGGCCTACAAGCCGCGATCGCCTGCGGCCTAATTTTGTACGTGTTCTTCGACATCGCCGAGGCCATCATTGACGGTCGTATGTCACCAGGGGATGCAGGTCCTCTGTATGTCTTCTTTGGCCAGTTGCTGCTCAGCACTCTGGCTCTTGGCGCACTGTGGTTCAAACTGCAAGACAATCTCGTCGGCATGCGCCGGGTGTTCCAGATCATTGATCAGCAAGCGGACCATGAACGCCATGGTAATGAGACACTGGAAACGGTGCGTGAAGGACTGAAGATTGACCAAGTCAGTTACACCTATCCAGATGGAACGCCTGTACTTGATAGCGTTTCCCTGGATGCCCGAGTAGGCGAGATGATAGCTCTGGTTGGCACGACCGGTTCAGGCAAGACGACGTTGTCTTATCTCATACCCGCATTTTTACAGCCAACCGCGGGGCGTGTGTTACTCGATGGAATCGACACTCGCCGGCTGACAGTCGACAATCTGCGGGGCCTCGTCAGCTTCGTTTTTCAAGAACCGGCGATATTTAACGATACAGTGGCGAACAACATACGCCTAGGTAACTCAGATGCCAGCGATGCAGACCTTACCTCTGCTGCAGCAAGCGCAGGTGCGCTGTCGTTTATCCGCGATCTTCCAGAGGGTTTCGATACGCTTCTAGGGCGTAACGGCGACACCCTATCTGTCGGACAAAAACAGCGTCTGGCAATTGCCCGAGGATTGGTTAGCCAGTCGCCTATACTGGTGCTTGATGAACCCACCGCAGCACTGGACCCGGAAACAGAAAATGCCTTGGTACAAGCCTTACAGGTGGAGCGCGAAAAGCGCATCCTGATTGTGATCGCCCATCGCCTTAGCACCATCCGCATGGCCGATCGGATCTGTGTGGTCGATGACGGCCGGATTGTCGAATCCGGGCGTCATGAAGAACTAATGCAGAACCCGAGCGGCGCCTACCGACGATTTGTCGAACTTCAGTTGGGTTAGCTCACCTTTAATACGTCGCTACGAACCACTCAACTTTTCTATATATCGATCGCCGCGTTCCGCTGCCAATTTAAAAGCAGCCTCTGTTTCGGCCATCTCTTCCTGCTGCTGTGCAGTTTTCAACGCTGTAAACTCTTTTTCCCACCAACGGGCTGTTAATTTGGGGTAGGTTCTCATGAGGTTAGCAGCCGCATTAGCCCCACGATTACGACCCGCATTGTAACCCACGTCGTCATTAGTTGAAGCGCCAGACTTGCCAAACGGTATCAGGTCCCCCTGCATCGTCGGCAGTAGGAAGTAAGGCATCGATATACGTGTATCCCCATCAGGAATCATGGTGGTATTCACTCGGTGGACAGTAGCCGAGTAACGTCCTTCGCTCAGATGCATCAAGGACCCTCCAGTATTAACGACCACAGAGCCCGGCACTACCGGCACATTGTAGTCTCCCTCTGCCGTACGACAGGTCACAGGAGCGTTCATCCACCGCCCTTCACCAGCGACCACCTGGAGCCCTGGTCGGTCATTGATTAACAAGGCCACAAAGGGAGGTCCGTCAATGTGAGCACCTGTAACCGCGCTCGAAAATTTAGCATACTCATCACGAATCAGATCTCGCTTATCCGCTAGGACGGCGTCCATGCTGAAGTTGTGGTTCAAGCTCGCAAAAAGGTAGGGTTCGTCGAGATTAAAATATTGTCGGAATTCGGCTGGATCCTCGCCGAGCGACTCAACGATCAGTTCGCCCAGTTGCAACGTCAAACGATGATAGGCCGAGTTGAGGTCGTTCAGCGTTGGCTTAAAGCCGGGCAACTTCTCTGCGTCTGGCCACGTATTAGGCCCTCGAAAAAATCGTTCGTGGATAGGCTGAGAATCGTCGTCGTGAGCCCAGAGTGGCGCCTCATCAAATCCGTACTGAAAGCTCTCAATCACCTGAGCACGGCCAGCTTCTGGCGGCCTCGGTGAGGAATAACCTCGAACATAAGGACTATGTTCAATGGATAATGCTTGCTTAAAGTCCATGGGTGAATCAAAAAACTTCCTAACTTCGGTGAACGCTCGCCGCTGGAACTCGTCCTCAAAGCCGGGCGCATTGGTTAGGATTAAAAATCCGCATTCTTCAAGCGCATAACGAAGATCTTTAAAAAACTTATCCCGGTTGCGTTCAAGATCAAGCCAATCAACTGACGGTATCTCGTTCAGCGAATCAGGACTGCGGCTGGTATTGTTAGGCTTATCGGACATAATGATCTCGCTCTCAACTATTTGTTATTGTTAATAAAAGTAATTGGGTCAGGTTTCTCTGTTGCTGTTCTATTTCTTCTCTTACAGTATTTCCCCCAGCATCTCTGTGGGTCAACCCGCTAAGGTTTACTGTTCAAAACGCTGATTGTCTCTATATTCAAACCAAGCTCAGCACCTTCAAGACCATCGGCACTGACATTAATGGTCGCATCACCAATACTGGCTTTAGTTTGCACAATTAAGAGAGCTCGACCGTTACGGGTGATAATTTCATTGCTCTTGTGGGGCTGAAGATTATCTGCCGCACCATTATCTACCCCCAAAGACCGAAGCTTTGGATCGATATCAAAGCTCAACTTTCTCTCTTGAGTCGTTACCGCAATGCCGTTTTTATCGACTACCTGTGCGGTGATATGTGCGACATCGTAGCCATCGGCATCCAAGCGTTGTCGATCCACACTCAGAACAACAGCCGCTGGCTCCAGACTAGAACGAAGGCTTGTACCGACATCCACACCGGTCACCACCGATATCGCCTTCAGCTCACCCGGCTCATAGGCCACCGCCCATTTTAAAATGTGATCGTCATTGTTGGCCAAACGCTGCACGCCCTGCGACTTGCCGTTGAGGAATAACTCCACCTCAGCCTGATTGGTATACACCTCAACCACAATGTCTTGACCGGGGCTGTAGTTCCAATGCGTATTAACGTCGTGCCATCCCCAGTTCCGCCACTTCCACTGGCCCTCTGTTTCTTCGACTACTTGGCTGTCCTCTACACGGTAGATCGAATCATCAAGATCGGCCGTGGTCATGAAAACATGGGGTTCCTCGCTCCAGATCGATTTCATCATATGGTAGCTGGGCTTCTTGAAACCCGCAAAATCCAACATGCCACTGGGTGCGCCCTTGGACGGCCAGCGGCCTTCCACCTCGCCTAGATAATCAATGCCTGTCCAAACAAAAATCCCCGCCACAAAAGGCCTATCCAGCACGGCTTCCCACTCAGCCCACTGAACAAAGTTTTCAGTGCCCATCACCATCTTTTCGGGGTAGTGCCGGCGGGCGTAATCGTAAAGCGGTCTGCGATAGCTGAAGCCCGCGATATCCACAGCATCGGCATAACCTGAATGTAAACTGACCGATGGCAGTACCATGTTTGTGGTGATGGGCCGACTGGTGTCGAGAGCTCGCAGCCACTTTGACAAACGGTGGGCAGTCCCTGCGAGGGTTGGTTCTTCGACTTTAAAGCTATTGAACACCGCTTTACTCTGCTCCGGAGTTATCGGGGGTTCCTTATGTGTTGCTCCCTTAGACTTTCCGTTTTTGCCAAAATAACCGGTAGCGGGAATGTATCTTGGGTAGCTCCATTCAATTTCATTACCAATACTCCATTGGAAAATAGAGGGATTATTAATATCTCGTCTAACGATGGCGGTGAGATCTTTTTCGGCCCACTCAGTGAAAAATTCACTGTAGCCTTGCTCGATATAATCAATCTCTCCCTGATGACGACCGTTTCTACGCTTGTTTTTGGGTCTTTCCCACTCGTCGAAAGTTTCTTGCTGAACCAAGAAACCCATCTCATCACACAGTTCAATAAATTCTTTGGAGGCGGGTTTGTGACCAGTCCGTATTGCGTTCACCCCCGCTTCTTTCAAAGCTTCCAAACGACGCTTCCAAACCCCTAGAGGTACCGCAGCTCCTACTAGCCCAGCATCATGATGAAGGTTAACCCCTTTGATTTTTACGTTTCTGCCGTTTAGAAAAAAACCGCTTTTGGCGTCGTTTCTTAAGGAACGAATACCGAAACGGATGCTCTTAGAATCAAGCAACTGTTCCTCACTTCGTACCTCCGTCTGCGCGAAATATAGATTAGGACTATCAATATCCCAAAGCTGCGGCTGAGCCACAGTAACCTCTTGGCGAAGTAATCCGGTGGCGCGTGCGGCAATTTCCAGACGCTTCACATCCCTACCAATGTTACGGCCCGAGCCATCGAGTAACGTGGTTGAAACATTCAACACCCTGGCTTGCGCACTATCGTTTCGTAGTTCCGTACTTATAAGCACCTTGGCACGCTCTGAAGTCACTTCCGGGGTTAAAATAGTACTTCCCCAAATGGGCACATGAACTTGGCCTGTGATGACAAGCTTTACATTGCGGTAGATGCCAGAGCCCGTATACCAGCGAGAATCCACGTAGCGGCTGCGATCAACATGCACAGCAATCACATTGTCACTGCCATCTGTATTGAGAAACGGTGTGAGGTCATAAAAGAAAGCCACATAGCCGAAAGGGCGATAGCCGAGTGAATGACCGTTAATCCAAACCTCTGAGTGATTGTAGATTCCGTCGAACAAAATTTGGGTTTTGGCTATTTCGCCATTTACCAGCTCTGGCGAAGCAAAATGCTTTCTGTACCACCCCAGGCCACCTGGCAGATATCCTGTGGCACCCGAGGTGTTCTCCTGCGAATACTCAGCCTCGATACTCCAATCATGGGGTAAGCGAAGCTCGCGCCAGCCGCTGTCGTCAAACCCTGGTGCATGCGCACCGCTTTGTTCACCTAGGCTGAATTTCCAATCGAAATTAAAATCCAATTCTTGGCGGGTACTGGCATCGTCATTTGCGGCAAGTGCAGCGCTGAATACTAGAAATAGAGCATGGATGCAAAATACGAGTGCTGGCAAGAACGAACGATAACTGGGCATATGAATTACCTTGAAACCAGTAAATTAAGGGCGCTATATAGGGCTTTGTTAAACATGATTGCATCGCTATTATACATTACTTATAATAAAAGAGAATCTACTATTTAATTGCTGTAATCTCAGCCCGCCGCAGTTTCACCAAGGTCGGTTTTGGGTTTAGCGATAGCACTGACGAAGCAACTAAAAGGTCTTTAAGGCAAATGGTCATATTTTTCTCTATTTTCGGAACAATCCACACCGTACTTTCTGTTTTGGCGATATTAGCGGGAGGCTATGTTCTTTTTCAAACAAGATCTAAGCAGATTTCAAAGATCGCTACCCTTCTATATATCCCGCTAATGTTGCTCGTTAATGTAATGGCTCTGCTCTTGGTCAAGCTCTTTCATTTTGGCCCCTTTCACGTTCTGGCCTACAGTCTTTTAGCCCTCACCCTGGCCGCGTTGCTTTGCCTCTCCCTATGGAAAAGCCAGCTCAACTGGCGCTACTGGCATTTTTTGGCACTGGTATGGTCCTACATGGGCTTGCTGACGGTTTTTGTGTCCGGGTATTTGGTTGAACTTCCATTCATTAGTTATGGAATACCTTTTGTGGCCTCGGTGGTTTGCGTCAGCTTGCCGATGCTGGTGGGCGGGCACCAGATCATTCTGAGAAAAAAAACTTTTTTCCTATAAGGGCTTATTGAGCGAAAAGCACTGGGCTATGTAGCAACTTAAACCTCGCTCCATTCCAAAAAACTGCGCGACAAAACTCAAAAGAAAGGAGCTGCGCTGACAATGGTGCTTCCGACAGGCCGCAGGCTGACACTGGAATAGCCGTCGACCTATAACTTTTCAATAGTCCACTCGCGCCACTTGCCAAGTATTATGGTTTACACCCAATACCGTAAATACGCAGCTATTTCGCTGCGACCTAAACTGTCATTCCCGTCAGTATCCGGCTCGCTGAATCACGAGCGCGACAGAGTCATGCTTTTTCACTTGGCACACCTCTCAATGCAGGCGCCATAGTTGGCAATATGGCTCTTAACCTGCTGACCCCTGTGATTTTTGCAATCGACGCTTTGTTGGTTCATGTGAATCGCTTCTCGTATCCACACGAAATATGTCTGTTAATGATTTATAACTTATTGCACCAACGCATCATATACAAACTCGTGAGAGACTCCTCGAAAATCGGGGTTTTCGCTTTGGGGGCCTTTAGGAAAGCGCTGGATCATCCCGATGAAAAAGAGGTTATTAACTGGATCAATCCAAAACCAGGTACCCGCCGCGCCCCCCCAGTAATAGCTACCATTGCCATATTTCGATTTGTTAGATTCTGCACCCATGATGATGCCAACATTTAGACCAAATCCAAGGCGGTCCATTTGTGCACTGCTAAGATCACCATCAATGTCTACCTTTTGCCCCGCGCTCAATATATTGGTACTCATCAATTTGATACTTTCTTCGGTAATGACACGAATACCGTTCAGCGTTCCGCCGTTGATCAGCATTTGACAGAATCGTGCGTAGTCGGCCATTGTTGAAACGAGGCCCCCACCTCCGGACTCCATTCCACGAGTCTCTTTGCTGTACGAAATATCGCCCAACAAATTGTAATCTGGCTCACTGAACGGCATTCTCTGAAGAGTTTGTGTAATTGGGTGATAGGCAAATAAATTGGCAAGGCGGTCTGCCTTGTCAGGGGAAACGTAGAACGCTGTGTCTGTCATTCCGAGAGGAGTAAACAATTTCTTATCGAGGTATTCACTCAGGGTCATACCAGTAATTCGTTCAATAATAGCGCCTTGAAGATCAACAGAAATTGAATATTCCCATTTGGTGCCGGGTTTGTGCATTAGCGGAGCGCTTGCGACTTTATTGACAAGGCTTTGCAGATCAGATGAGCCTAAAACATCTTGTTTCCTATACTCGACGTTTGCAGGATCCATGCCAGTGAAGCCATAGGCAAAGCCCGCGGTGTGACTCATTAGCTCCTGCATAGTGGGTTGCCGCTCAAGCGGCTCTAACTCGAAGCTTCCGTCTTTGTCATAGCTCTTTACAACCTCAAGGCTTTCGAATTCAGGAATAAATTTTGAGACCGGGTCAGAAAGCGAAAACTCACCTTGCTCATAGAGCATCATCATCGCCACACCTGTAATAGGTTTACTCATAGAGTAAATACGATAAATAGTATCTTGAGTAATAGGCTTGCCTTGCACAATATCACGCACACCAGCCTGAGCATAGCTGGCGACTTTGCCATTGCTCACGAGCAGAGTAGCGATCCCCATGGTCTCTCCATCAGCGACAAATTTGTGCATACGCTTTTCAAGCGACATCAATTTTTTGGGATCGAAATCCGCACTGAGAATGTGACCATCAAAATCTGAGAATTCAAAATCTGAGAATGAAGAAAAGTCGCTCGATCCTTTACCATACGCCATGCTAGTGAGTGCAAACATAACAGTGGCGACAACTAAATGTAACTTTGGCTTGGTTTGTTTCATTATTATTTCCAGTTTCCAAAAGCTGAGGGTTGGTTAAATCTGATTTTTTAGTCTCGACCCGGGTTCGCAACACTGTCCAAAATAAAGCTGCGATTAACGAGCCAAGAAGGTTTGGTAGAATTTTAAAAGCATTCATGCACATCACTATCCTCCTCTCACCGGCCTTACTAGGCGCCGTCAAATACCTTTAGGGAACCAGCATCAGACTAATTTGTAAAAGTGCGTCTTCCATACTGAACTATTACCGTTGCAAGTTTGAATCGTAGATACTTTGTCAACGCGGGGAAGTTTTTTCTAACTTCTTCAGAATCTCGAGGTGTTTGGCTCGAGTGAGTCGATAGCGCGCATAGAATGGCAGCGCACAAAAGCCTGCGATGCACATGATTGGTCCAGCGAACAAACCCAAACGCCAAATGACATCAGCGTCGACTTCACCGGGCACCGCATCAAAGGGAAAAACAATATACACATCTAGAAATATGCCACCAAAAAAGTGACCCGCTGAGTTGGATGCTTTTGCGAAGAAAGCGCGGGCTGAATAGATCAATCCTTCCTGTCGCAGACCAATCAGCAACTCGTTTTCATCCGCTATGTCACCCAAGATCGACATCATCGCAACGGCTCCCGCGGCGGCGCACATCACCGAAACCATTGCACTAGCAATTACTATTGGGAGCAAATATTCAGACCCATTGGCGGGCATCAAATCGAATAAGCGCAAAACTAGGGGTACCGGACCAATTATCAATAAACCCAGAAGCCCACCGATCAGCACCGGCTTACGGTCAAATTTTCTCATCAAACCGGGAGACAAAGTCGCACCGACAATAATGGCCGGGACTCCCATCAGGCCGAACCATTTGATTTGCTCAGGTTTAAATTCCCAAAAATAGGTTGCGATAAAGACCGACAAAGTGTCACTAAGCCCAACTGAAATCATGAGCAAGAAAAACCCAATCATCAAAAAGGTATAGTTGGGATTGGCGAAAACCGCGATCATCTCTCGATAGAAACTTAAGAGCGATCTTCGCGCGTCACTTTTAGCTACCGAACTTAGATAGGGCACGCGATCCACCGTACCAAGAGCACTAAGATTTATCATCACCAAGATAATCGCGCAGGCGGTTATAACCACGGGTGGATAGGCCGAGGCGTCTAGGTGTTTAGGTATAACGGACCCGTCGGCCAACATACTTTCGCCACTGAGAAAAAAGCCCCAGACTGTGAAGGAAAAGAGCGCGCCGGATACATATCCAATGATCGCGTTCGAACTGAACAGCCTTGAGCGCTCATTGGGGTTCTTGGCCAACTCAGCACCTAATGCATGATGAGGGATGGTGTACAGCGTGACGAACAAGCGCCCACATATAGTCCAAACAGCTAACCAGGCAAACAGCCATAGCTGATTGGGTTCACCTGCAACGCCCCCGGTTAGAAAATCTGGCGGACTGAAAATTGCGTACAGAGAGACGGCGAGTGGAATAGGAGCGGCAAAGAGAAAGGGGTGGCGCCTGCCCAGCCGCGAACGCCAGCGATCAGAAATCATCCCAACCATAGGGTCGGAGATAGCGTCGCCGATCGTAGCGAGCATAATCGCAGTGCCTATAAACGAATTGGAAAGACCTATTGCCTGATTGTAGTAAATGACGATAAAGGTGTTAAACATGCCCAGGAAAACGACCTCTCCCACCTCCCCGATTCCATAAGCTAGCGTAGTCCTAATTGGCAAAGGTGTTCGTGTAGTTTCCATTTGGCCTCTCTGCTAATGGGTGCTAAATCGGTTAAAGCCAGTATTTTTCACTGCGCTTCGTCGGAAAGGTGAATTGCTGTTTACGTCACTATTAGTAACCGCATCAAACATTAACAGCCCCTTATTGCGCCATTTATGGCGTCAGTTATTCTTCTCTTCAATGAGAGTTACTCCCTCACTGACACGATCGCGGCGCGCGCGAAGCCTCTGTAGATGGCCGTTCAGTGCTCTTCACTATTTTACAAAAGTTATAATAGTGACGAAAAAATTGCAAGAGAAATTAAGCATTTCGTTGTTGAGGTACCTCGCCATATTGTTGTGGACATATGCCATGGCATTTTTCGAAATGCCTAAAACTCAGAAACAGGTTAGGCCAGTAGAAAGAGCCTACTAAATGCCAAAAAGCTCTATATCCAGTGTATTTATTGATCAAACAAGTACTGAGTAGTTAGGGGAACCCACGGGATGTCAGTAGTTTCAGCAGCTGAAAAACATACACAATCACCCTTTACTTTTAGTGTAGTGTTTATATAATAAGAAAAAAACTGAAACCGAGGATTCACGAAAATGAGCACACAGCAATCACACCGCAACGGCAGAATCATTCATGACGCTGACAGTCACATCATCGAATATCCTGGCTGGCTGGAGAGCTATTCCAGCGAATACGTTAAAGCCAATCTGAAGCCCAGCCGATTAACGACAGACAATCCTTTATTCAAGCGAATTATAGATCAGGCCGATAACCGCCTAGCAGGCAATGATCCTGAGCTGACAGAAACGCTGAAAGCTAACATCTTTGGCGCGAAGGAAAAGCTCAATATGTGGGCAGCCTTCGGTGCGACCAAGAAGGAAGAAAGGAGTGAGTCACTGAATATAATGGGTATCAGCTCGCAGCTGATCTTTCCCAGCATCGCAATGGCGCGTTTTTCGCGCACCTCTGACATGGACTTAATGTATGGCGGCGCAGACGCATTGAATCGTGGTATGGCAGACTTTTGCGCCGACGATCCTCGCATGCTGGCAGTAGGCCATGTGCCCCTGAACGATCCAAAGCGCGCACAAGAGTGCCTTAAAAAAGCGTTGAAGCTTGGTATTCGCTCAATCTGGATCATTGCGGATTCCGTCGAAGGCCGCGCACCCTCTCATCTGGACTACGACCCTCTCTGGGCGATGATGCAGGAAGCAGGCGTGGCACTCACCCTGCATATCGGTAGCGGGGTAAACATGCCACCCGAGTATATGAATACCGGTGAAGAGCGTGAGCTGAAAGGGAACCCATTCAACATAGAAAGCACCAAAGCCCATGACATACCTGTATTGCACCACGCCATAGAGCGTTGGCTAACCTGTATGATCTACCATGGTGTTCTCGAGCGCTTCCCGCGCCTGAAGGTCGGCCTTATAGAGCTGGGCGCCAACTGGCTTCCTACCACTCTCGCCAACTTGGACATTGGCCGTTTTCACCTGGGAAAGTTTGACACTAGCTTAGACAAGCTTTCTCTAAAACCATCAGAGTATATTCAGAGGCAGGTTCGCGTCGCGCCCCTGCACATGGAAGATGCCGGCTGGATTTTACGTAATGTTGGCAAAGACATTCTAATGTTCAACACAGACTATCCTCACCCAGAGGGTGGCAGCGACCCCTTCGGTGACTTTGAACGTAGCCTCAACGCTGTAGACGCTACCCCAGAGGAATTGGACAACTTCTACAGTAAGAACTTCGAATATTACATGGGCCTGTAGTACTCCCCTAATCACGCGCGGCCAGCCGAGACTGGTCGCCGCGCGAATTTGCTCTCAGGCTTTCAAAGGCCTCTACACCATTCAGAATAAAACTCACTTCGAAGACCTGATCGGGATAGGTATGGTGCAATTGATGACCTCACCCTGGCCGTTTCGCGAGGAAATGACGACGCGACCCTACTAGGCCATTACTGAACTACATGCAGCTCCGCAAGGGTCGACGTGGAATTAATTAGTATCGCTAGAAAAATTATCTTTTAGGAGAAGTAAAATGGATCTGGGATTAAAGGGCTTACGAGCAATCGTAACAGGGAGCACTGCTGGAATCGGCAGAGCAATCGCGCAAAATTTGGCCAGAGAAGGCGCCGACGTTGCGATATGTTCACGCCAGCAGGAAAACGTTGATGCAACAATTACTGCGTTCTCTGATTACCCGGGAAAGGTGATTGGTGACGCCGTTGATGTAACGGACTCAGAGGGTTTTAAACAGTGGGTAGATTACGTGGCCGCTGAGCTTGGTGGCATCGATATTTTCATCGCTAATGTGACAGCAGGGTCTCCACCAGCAGGCTCCAGCATATGGGATGCAGCCACCAATACCGACATCCAAGCGACAGTGTCTTGTATTGATGCCGCTTTGCCCCTGCTAAAACAGTCAGAAAATGGGTCCATAATCTATATCAGCTCGATGGCCGGCATCATTGCTACCCCTGCGATACCCGCATATGGTGCCGCTAAAGCTGCCATGACTCATTATATGAAGAGCTTGTCGAAAACTCTGGTGAACGATGGCGTACGAGTGAACACTGTGTCCCCCGGAGATATCATCACCCAGGGCAATGTATGGGACAAAGTGCGCATTTACAAACCCGAGCTTTTTGAAAAAATGCTGAAAAGAAATCCACGAGGCAGCCTTGGCACGCCAGAGGAAATTGCACAGGTTGTCAGTTTTATAGCCAGCCCAATGGCAAGCCTGGTCAATGGCGCCCACCTGGTCGTGGATGGCTGCAGTACCGACCATGTACATTTTTGACCAATATTCAGCTAACACTATAAGCCCAGACAAAAAAAATCGGCCCGAAGGCCGATTTTAGAGGGAAACCCTTAAGCTAGAACTTGGCCCCAACGGTGAGTCGGTAGGTGCGGTCAGGACCCAGAAATTGGCTAGTGGCTGAACCGCCTAACACTGCAAAGGTTGAGCCGCCGACAAAGTACGGGTAGTCTTCACCCGTCGCGTTTTCGACACCGAGGACCACACTGTAGAGCCCGCTGGGTGAGGTTACGCCAGCACGCAAGTTGAGCAAGCCATAAGAGTCGATTGCAAAAGCCTCCTCACCGCCAGCGCTGGAGTTCTTCTCATCCTGCCAATAGTATTCAGCGCGCACAAAACTGTCCCAGCCACCGTCGCCGATTTCAAAGCCGTAATCGCCGATAAATGAAACCGCCCACTCCGGCACGCCCTGGTAGTCCGCTCCCTCCAGTGCTGGCTGATCATCGAATTTCTCGTATTTGACATCTAGCCAGGTAAGCGACGCCGAGAGCGTCAAGCCATCCACGGGAGGGAGGTAGGTGACGTCCGCCTCTAATCCCTTGGACAGAATCTCGGTGATAGAAATATTTCGGGTTAGTCCCGCAGCGTCGCGGTTAATAGACTGAAGATCTTCTACTGACTGGGTGAACAGAGCGGTATTGATGGACAGGGTTTTGTCCAGAAACCACCCCTTAAAACCGAGTTCCAGTAGTGTCGGTATCTCGGGATCTAATACTGGAAGACCACCCTCTTCATTGACAAAATTCAAATTGGCCGACTCTGCAACGTCAATACCTGCCCCCTTGTATCCTCGTGAAAGGGTCAAATATGTGTTCACATTTTCGCTGATGTTATAGCGACCAATGACACGCCCGGAGAAATCCTGATCATCTATTATTGTCTCCCCTGCGAAAGCGGCCCCCAAGAACTCTGACTGGGGAAAATTCGGATTGATGGGGGTATAAGTACGAGTGTAGTTTCCCTTCTTCTCTTCATCGGTATAACGCCCTCCCACAATTAATGAGAAGCGGTCAGTAACATCCCAGGTAAATTCACCAAACACAGCTGCGCTGGTTGTTTCTACCGATCGAACAGCTTGCAGCTGTGTGTTAAAGACTCCGTAAGAGCCTAGCTCAACAAAGATGCTGCCATCAGCGTCAACGTCTTCGTTGAAATAAAATAGCCCAGCCACATAACTTACCGAATCTCCCATGTCACCGAACAACCTGAACTCTTGGCTTACTTGTGTCGACTCCGCCTCGGTCCCATTGCGATTATTGATATCTGTGTTAGATAACTGATCTGCTTCATTGAACTCGTCAATTTCCCAGTCGCGCCAGGAAGTGATTGATGTAAGCTGTGTCCCCCCCTCGAAACCGTAGTTTAATTCCAGCGCCACACCGCCGGCCTCAGACTCCTGGTTTATACGATCATCAAAAATTGCAACATCGCGATTACCTTCACCAGGCTTGATTCCGAACTCATCCAAAGCGGCCTGAAGCTGCACAGCATTTTCAGTATATGCGAGGGAAATTATAGCGATATCGTCGTTGGACGTGAGGTAAGTGGGCAGACAGCAGGCGTTGTCCTCCTTTACTGTATCCACTGTCAGCAGTGCACTTAGATTGTCTGAGGGCTGAAACAATAGCTTTCCTCGCAAAGACCAAGTGTCTTTGTCGTTAACATCATCCTGCCCGGGGAAAGCATTATTCAGCTTACCGTCAGTTACATGACTCGAGCCAGTGAGGCGATAAGCCAAGGTGTCTTCTATAAGGGGACCAGTGACCGTACCCCGGACCCGTAACTCATTGTCGGTACCAAACATGACATCGCTACCGCCGGAAAATTCGAACTCTGGCTTTTTGGTACGGACATTGACCACTCCGGCAGACGCGTTCTTCCCAAATAAAGTGCCCTGCGGACCCTTAATCACCTCTACGCTCTCGATGTCGTATAAATCAAAAAACCCCTGCGCTTCACGGCCCATCACCACACCGTCGATGACCGTCGCCACACTGGACTCAAAACCGTCACTAAAACTAAAGGTAGATATGCCGCGAATTCTGGTGCCATTGGCACGAGTGGTGTTAGTGGGAGAGTAGTCAAAACCAGGCACAAATTTCACGATGTCAGACATCGAATTAAACCCAGTCTGTTCGAAGAATTCAGCGCCTATTACAGATACCGCAACCGGTGTATCAATCAGGCTCTCATTTTGCTTCCTAGCCGTAACTACGATTTCCTCCAGGACAGTCAGACCTTCGGCAGTACTTAGATTGGGGATTAGTAGCAGTGAACTGGCCATGGCCAAACTCAGCGTTGTGTGCCTATATTTCATCGATGTACCCTCTTATTTTAGTAGTAAGCCGCTTGCGGTTTTATTGGAAATTTGCCGCATCACGCATTTTTATTTTTATTTTTATGCTTTTATTAGAATATTAGACAATTAATAGGGAAGTCAACTGCTAATTCATCACAAATTCTACTTAACTGACAGAGAAATTCATCTTATAATCTATGTATTGTTATTTAACTACCTGTATTTAAT
>Ga0209092_10001061_pt1 | contig 27671 bp, 24 predicted proteins | sample FraStrMetagenome_FD_187446 | JGI IMG/M metagenome (GOLD analysis project Ga0209092, IMG submission 187446) | Marine eukaryotic phytoplankton communities from Arctic Ocean - Fram Strait ARC3M Metagenome (SPAdes) (version 2) | ecosystem: Environmental > Aquatic > Marine > Oceanic | place: Fram...
TAGTTACAACTCATCCTCTTCATCAGTTACAGGTTCGGAAGAGGAGTAGTAGCAGTTGTTATATGATCGAAACATATAATACGCGTCATCGTTTTCCCTGTTATTGAACCATGAGTTCCCATATTCCGAATGGTACCCTCTGCTATTTCCAGCGCATGCTGCCTGAGTTGCAGCTTCTTTTGTCCTTCGTATAAATTGTACCCGACATATCATTAGTTCAGTCTGAGTCTTGTTGTTCCCTTTTCGCGGCGATGGGTCTAAAATTCGCACACTGCCAGTTCACTGTACGTAGATCTATCGTCTTCCGAATCATTCACCTTACAGCCCACACAGCCAACAGTGGACACAGGACACAGGTACCGCTGTCCCCAAGTTCTTGATGCCTCTTTGCTAATACATGTTTTTGCATTTCTTTGCACTAATAAGCATTTACACTTTCAGACCAATAGCATAACAAATTTATATTAAACATGTCTTCTGAAAAACAAGAATTTACTGTCGAAGAGGCAGACATCGATCGTCATATTGATGACATCGGAAAAATTGAAGACTTACCAGTGTTTCAACGTGTGACGATTGACGAAGGTGGGAAACTTGGCGTAAAAGAGAACGTGCCTATAACTGTCATCGTCGTTGGAATGGCGGGAGCAGGCAAATCTACCTTGATGCAAGCACTCTACGATAATTCAACTAGCGTAAATCATGATTCTGATTCCGGCGAGACTTCTTTGAAATGCGAAAACTATTTTATTAACCTTGACCCTGCGACTCGTAACGTGCCCTATGGTGCATCCATCGATATAAGAGATACAATCGACTATAAGGAGTGCATGAAGAGCCACAATCTTGGACCGAATGGAGCCATTATGACGAGTTTAAATCTCTTCGCAACTAAATTTGATCAAGTGCTTCGGATACTCGACACCAAAACAGACTACAAGCATATTATTGTGGACACGCCAGGTCAAATCGAAGCATTTACGTGGAGCGCATCTGGCACCATTATGAGCGAGGCTTTAGCTTCGTCCTTTCCGACGGTGCTAGCATTCGTAGTTGACACGCCGCGCTGTGCTGCTTCGCCAGCGACATTTATGAGCAATATGCTTTACGCTTGTTCGATGATGTATAGAACAAGGCTTCCAATAATTATCGTTTTTAACAAGATAGATGTAGTTCCGCATGATTTTTGCGAAGAGTGGATGAGTGATTTTGAAGCTTTTCATGAAGCTGTAGACAATGATACTTCTCATGGTGATGGTGGTTATTATTCGTCCTTGACACGAAGTCTTAGTTTGATGCTTGACGAATTCTATTGCAACTTGCATAGATGTGGAGTATCTGCTGTTACTGGAGACGGGCTTGATAGCTTCTGGGATACTATATCTATGGCTTCAAGAGATTTTGCTGAAGAATATTTGCCAGATTTAAGAAACCGAATTGATGAGGTGAATTCGAAAAAAGTCGCAAAATCAAGGAAGGAAATGCAGAAGTTTCAAAATGATATGTAAATTTTTTATAAATAGAAAGTTTTTTCAATGAAGAATGAATTCTTCGTACCTTCGATGTATGCGAAGAAGAAAAAAAATATATTCAATCGTAATAATATGATGTACAAATACCTATTTACACTTATTTCAATGCGTAACGGTACGGATGTGGAATCACAATGAGCATCTCATTCAACATCAAATGTCTGCACATACAAAATTAGATCTTAACAAAAGAAGTATACAATTGAAAAAAGTTCTCTGCAAATGCTAATTCTTTCCAGTTCGCTTTTTCATTCTGAAAAGGGCATATATCCCACTCAAGGTATTCTTCAATTTCCATTTACGCCATACTTAAGCAGTATGAGACACAAGACAACTAAAGCTACAACGCATGCGATTAAAATTGCCATTTCTGATAGCGAAAAGTCTAACCCTTCGTCATCTTTCTCTTCAGCTTCAAAATTAGAACTTTCTTCCTGATTTTGTGGAATAGTAGAGCGGAAAATAGTAGAGCTTTCAAGCAAGCTTAAATACTCATCGTAACTCTTACCAAAAGCACTAAGGATGTAAGACCTGTATTTATTCTGATTACCAGAATACATGAATCCAATGACATTGATCATTACATCCAAATAGACTCCTCCTTTCACCATTCCGATAACTTTAACGACATCAATAATCGGTATGTCCATCGACGATGCAAAAGTGCTATTTAGTTTTTCAGTCAAAAAAGATTCAGTTATTTTTTCGAATTCATTAATTTGGCTGTTACTCATTGAATTCGTGGCACCCTCAAATCTCAACACTGTCATAGTTTCAAGCCTAGTCATATTTTTCGGAACATCAAATGATGGGGGGTGAGTTTGGGTAGGATTGACATGATGATGATGAGATTCCATTGATGGATGTTGCGATAAACGCTCATCAGTAAATGATAAAATAGGCGTAGGTACGGATGATTGTACAGAACTAGGTGATTCGGAAAGTGGTGGATGAAAAGACGAATGGCTAACACTTGGGATTAGAGATAATGTTGCACTCGGCCTACTTTTTGGTACTAGGGATGGCGCAGTACTCGGAGTTGCGGTTGGTGTAGCACTTGGCGTATTACTCGGCGTATTACTCGGCGTATTACTTGGTGTTGTGGTTGGTGTAGCACTTGGCGTATAACTTGGTGTTACAGTCGGTGTAGCACTCGGTGTAATGGTTGGAATAGCAGATTGTGTAGCGCTAGGTGCCGATGTATGTACCGGGACAGGCGACGGCACAACTATGCCGTTATCGTCATCTTCAAAGGGATGGACAAAATATGAGGGCTGTACTGAAGGAATAAACGTATTCTTCTGATGATGAAAATGTAAGGTTTGCGTAGTCGTTGGCAGTACTGAGTCCATTATTGACGAATTTGCGCTTGGTTCTCGAGGAATAAATGATGATGTCGTTGACAAAGTTGGCTCTGATGTCGATAATGTCAGATTAAGCAGAGATGGTTTAGGTGAAGGGCCACCACGAGAAGCGCCAATGCTTGGTTCACTAGAGGGCAATGATGATACCTTTCCAAAAGTTGGCTCTATAGTTGATAATGTCAGATCAAGCAGAGATGGAAAAGAGGTAAGGCCATCAAGATTGGTACTCTCAGTGAGGCTCGGTGATGGGACAGATGATGTTACAGCTATGTCTTGGAATGGGTGGAAAGAATTCGATGAGTATGCTGAAGGAGTAAAGGTATTCTTCTGGTGATGAGAATGTGATGTTTGAATTGTCGTTGGTTGTACTGAAGTTAATAGCGATGTATTACTACTTGGTTTATTAGATGGCAATGAGAATGCATTCACCAAAGTTGGGGCTGAAGTAGGTAACTCAAGATCAACCAGAGATGGGGAAGAGGTAGGCTCCCCAAAAGTTGGCGTTGAACTAGGCCATCTCTGATCATTACTGAGACGTTTAGTGTTAATGTTTTCATCAGCGCTCACAATACACCTAAGAAGTGAAAGCACGAGTACCGGATTCGCCCCTCTTGTTTCAATTTTCATGTTTGGGGAGTTGGTCAATTAAATATATTTTCTTCACAAACCTTTCTCAATTACTTCTCGTCAATTTTTGCTTTCTACTTTTTGCATCCCCTGAATTTGAAACAATTACTTAAAAGGATTTTTTTCTAGTATTTTCGGTCTCTTCGAGTGCCTTTGTAAAACGAAATGGATGATCCTTGTTGAGGGCAAAAAGAGCCGTTTTCTCTCTCCCTCTCTCTCTCCCTCTCTCTCATTGAGGGCGGAAAATAGAAAATACCGGATAGATACTGTATTGCATTCAATAAAATGATATTGGCATAAAAAAGAAAATTTTTTGTCGATATAATAAGACATGAAATAGATGGTGTCGTCTCGTACTTATATGTATAAATGTTTTGTGGAATATCAGAGGTATATTTTGTGAAAAGTTTCTATTATACATGTATGATCAATGATCAAGGTGTATTGTGCAAATTTTTTATTCAGTGTGTGTATGTGTCAGGTGTCAGTAACAGGGTTTCACAATTGTGTGCCGATGATGTATACAAACACATTTTAGTACGCAGCAATGGAAACTGTGCCGTTGAGATTCGCCTCGCTATTTGTGTTTGCGATGATGAATGATTCGAAGTTACGCAGACAAGGTGAAAATCCTTAGGCATTGACATAGGTTTATCCTCGGTAGAATCATCAATTCGATGGCAGTAAGATTCGCACGAAGGCGGCGGAACTTCGTCAGCTATTATTAAAGAAATGTACGAGGATACATTTTTCTCCTCGATTTTGATGATTTGATGAGGCCAACTCGTAGAACTGCGCAAATAATAAAACGTTTTTTCTATGGAAGGTGGGTATCGTCTAATTGAGGCTGTCAATTTGAAAGGATTTCAGTTGACTTTACTAAACATTGCACTGATTGGATTAACGGACGAACAGTCTCATATCTATACGACACATATGTACTAAGTCCATACCATTACTGCTCCTTGAAAAGCAGCAGCAGTAGAGTCATCCATATGTGCCTTAAGAGAAAGCTTTCGAAACCACAACGCACATCAGACATTTATGAGAATGGGCTTATCGAGCAGCGAAAACAGCGTTGAGGATGATGAAGGATCTTCTAATATTGAAGATGACGATGAAGACACTTCTCATGCTATCCTGCGTAGGTCTGTTAGATCGAATTTGCGACCTGAGACGAATGGGAGGTTTGTAAGTGTGTTGTTGACTGATACGAAACCTCTTAGGACTTTGGCGCGGACCGCAAATACGGATTTACTCGATAAGGATAGTAGCAACGACGAAGAAGATGTATGAATGGGAAAGGTAAATTGGGACGCAGGAGAAATGTCACTTAGCTCGAAGTTCATGGAACTGATGAAAAATCCGCAAACAACGACATTGGCTCAGTTTTGGTTATGCTCAGACAGAGATTGCCATACTATACACCCATATACATCTAAACGGGAACGAGTAGCTAGAAAATTACGTAAAGTAAGCTTGATGCAGAGATGAAGGAGCTGACGCCGCAGACGCGTCACATCCTTGCGACGGCTTAGAGAATTAAGATAAAGCGTGCCTGATGAAGAAAAATTAAGGAGCTGATGGCGTAGACGCGTCAGTATGGATCAACAAAAATTGTGAAATGGACCTGTCTCGCAGTTATGAAGTGTTATGTGTACATATGTTAAGTTATCAATTTGACCCTTCGGGAACAGCCTAACATGCAATTTATGCAACGAACGCAATATACAATTTTTTTTAATTAAAATGTATGTATTAATACATGTTTAAGTGCAACGAACGCAATATACAATTTTTTTAATTAAAATGTATATATTAATACATGTTCAAGTAATATGCTTTTTTCAACTGTACATAGGTACTTCAATCGTTAAAGCCTACTCTTACACCAGATAGATCGTATCATTTAGAACTCGTCATCTTTATCAGTCTCGGATTCGGAAGAGGAATTGTCAAGCATTACACTATGAGTTAGATAACCTTAACTCCGATTATTTCTACGCATATTTCGCACCGCGTGTACAATGATAAAGTTCCACCGTAAACATTACGACGATGTTTACATAAGTGAATAACACGATCGACTTCCTTACCTGCTACTTTAAGAAACAATATGAATATCACTTGTCGCGGTAGGCGTTTAACCTTCCAATGGTAAATACTCAGTATGTGAACCCTTGGTCCAACAGGAGGGAAAGTAAATACTCAGAGTATGTGAAGTCTTCGTAATGCGTGTTAAGTAGTTTTCGAAAAACACTGCTGAGAAAACACAGCTTGCTACTTTAATCTTGAATATTCAAGGAACGTGCGAACTTCTGTAGAAATTTTGCGTGAACAAAAAAAGGAACATCAATAGGCTCTTTGGAAGGAATAGTACTTTTTCACAAAATATGTCAAAGAAAATACCAGTCATGACTTTTGTTTGCGTCTACTTTAAAAAGTTTGGCCAAGCTTGGCTTCAAGACACCTTACGAATTGGGCCAACTTTTCCTTTTAAACACCTGAATGCCCTTGGGCAAAAGCTTATGTACATTTGCAGAGAAACCACCTTCGATGTACCAGCATTTACCTAATCGAACTTCTTTCAAAATCCAAAAAATTTCCCAATGCCATTCCTTTCCATTGCGGGAGTGCCTTCGCATCCATCCTCCGCTGAAAGCCAAATCTGATTAGCATTATCAAAATGTAAGTAAAATCTATGATGCAAACCAAATGCTTTCGGACCAAATTTTTCTTTGTATGAAGAAAAACCTTCTTCAGCAAGATTATCCCCATTTCGCCATCTTCGATTCACATCATGTTCCCAACCGTTGTAATCATCTAGCTCCCCATCTGTCCAACCTTCGAGGTCATTTCCATCAGCCATTGAAAGGTGAAGCACAAAACCCCTCCCACCAGCAGCCCCTGGAACATTCCTCACTTCTCTTCCATGAAAAATCTGAATATTGTCGGCCTTCGAAGATTGTTCGTATCCATCCATCATAAACATTCTAGGAACGTTAGCCGAACTGACTTTCAGCTCACGTTGCTTTGCAACTGATGCAACCTCTCCTAAATACGCTCTCAACTTTTCAGAAAGTACTAACTGGAAAAGCATCCCTCCACAAAAGTTGAATGTCCCTCGAGTATCATGAAGATCAATAAGATACTGGGCCGCATCCAATCCTTCCCCATCACCATACATAAAATCTCGTTTGGACGGATTGTACAGTTGATCCATATCGATGTCATCCCTCGCAGCAATATCCCCAATTGCAATCGAACCTCCAACATACAACTCCGATCCTCTTGTATGGATCGTTCGCATGCCTGTCGGTGAAGATGTGAAGGTAAATGCAACGGAGGGTGGTGTTTGTACTAGGAATAGAGATGTGAGGACACTCAGTTTAGTTCGAAAGGAGGATAGGATACTCATGATGGAAGCCAATGCGCATTCATGGAATGGAATAAAGTTTGAGATGTGTTAATATCATTCGATCTTTGAATAGGATGCATGCACTTGTTTCATCCGCTTGCGAAGCATCGCATGTTGGAAAAAAGGAAAAGATTCTTTTCTGTGCTGGCAACGCGACACTGGCTTGCTGGGCTGCTGGCTGCTGCTGGGAACACAGGTGTCAGATCTCAGTTTACAGTGTGTACATGGAGCAGAACTCCAAGGGGACTACGGACTACGGGACTACCCAATTACGCCCATACATACATACATACGAGTTTCCCCAGATTCAATTTGTTACGAACTAGTTCCGAACTTTGAACCGAACCCGTAATCCTGTGGTCTTGCATTGTATGAACCCTAACCCTAACCCTAACCCTAAGCTCTGAGAGGTAAAAAAATCTAAAAAATCTAAATGGATCCACTTTCACTACCATCGTACGACAACGACAACCTCTCTCACCACTCCAAGCGTGCAACCACACACAACACACAACACACACAACACACACACAACGAAATCCAAACACACACACACACACCCACACACATTAACCCTAACATGACGGATGCACCCATCTCCGCCGAAGATGCCGTAGCCAAGGCCAAACAGATCGCAGCACGACTCGCCTTATCCGCTGCACCAGCACCCACCGACGACAACAACAACATCAACAACAACAACAACGATCCAGGATCTGCTGGCAAACGCAAACGATGGTCCTTGGATCCAAATCCCAGCACTGCCGACAACGGCGGAGGAGGAGGACAGGATGATCCATACGGTACGAGTAAAAAGAGTAGACCACCACCGGTAGCAGGTGTACCAGGACAATATGGTCCATCCTCCTCGTCGTCCACGGCTTTGACTGCCCAAGGAGGAGGAGATGAGTCAGGAGGAGGAGGAGGAGCACTTGTAGGAGCTCCAGCGGTGGCAGCAGCGTTTGGATTGGGATATGCACCGACTGCGGTACAGGCACAGATGAGTGCTTCTGCGTCATCGGGGGAGCTTATGACGGAAAATTTAGGTGTGCCGAATCATTTGGTTGGATATATTATTGGTAGGGGTGGGGAAAGTATTACGAAGATGCAACGTCAGACGGGATGTCGGGTGCAGATTCAGAAGGAGCATGAAATGGCGCCAGGAGCGACGAATAGAGTTATTACGTTGAGTAGCACGAGTGCGGATGCTATTGCGGAGTGTAGGGCTATTGTTGAAGGGATGGTTCAGGAGAAGAGTATGACTGCTGCTGGGGCTGCGCTCTCAGGGAATAGTGGGATGAATAGTAATTTCCCCAGTGTGACATTGCAGGTCCCAGATGTGGACGTTGGGTTAGTTATTGGAAAAGGTGGTGCCAATATCAAGAGTATCCAGTTGCAGAGTCAGGCGAATGTGCAGATTCCGCAGCAGGGTGATGTCGATAATCCATCCGTGCGAACGGTAACGATTACAGCTCCGACGCAAGAGGGTGCCGCATTGGCTAAGAGTCTGATCGAAGCGACACTGGCAAATAAGATAAGTGCACCGAGTATGAATGAAGTCAGTCTCGAGCTTGAAGTTCCTGATAAAGACGTGGGTATGGTCATTGGTAGGGGAGGGTGTGTAATTAAGGAGATGCAGAATCGGACCAGGTGTCGCATCCAGATCCCACAAATGTGTGCACCAGGAAGTCCCAACCGTCTCATAACAGTATATGGACCTGCCGACGGTGTGACCAGCGTCAAAACGATGATTGAACGCATTATCATGGAACAAAGTAGTCACTTTGTAATGCAAGGAGCGACATTTTCGAATGGGTATCAGCAACAGGGCCAATATGGAGGACAAAGTGACTATTACGGTGCCCAACAGGGCTATCAAGATTACGGGAATGGTGGTGGAGTTGGTCAACAAAAAGATTATTCTTCTGAATGGGCTGCTTACTACGCAGCTCAGGGTGGATCAGCTGGAGCAAGCGCACAAGCGGAAGCCCCTGCCCCTGCCCCGACTGATCCTACCGCGTATTATGGTGCATTTTGGGAGTACGTAGCACATTATGGCGAAGCAGCAGCGAGACAGTACTATGGTGCGTGGTCTCCTCCAGAAGGAACTCCGAATCCGAACTTATCGGGAACGACAACCTCAGCACCAGCCAATTCTTCTGCTCAGGATTAGGTCGTCTATTCGAAGTTGAGTCGTGATGACGCGGAAAGCCAACGATGAAATATATATTCAATGGTAAGAGATGGAGATAGATTTTATTCGTTAGTCAATTTGGTTCAATATTATTCGTGAATGATCGACATTGCACCCGCATTATATTTTTGCCTTGTCGCAAATAAATTGTTTCATATGGATTTAATAGAGCACTAGACAATCTTCGACCGCAAGTCGTCTTTCTACTTGGTATGACATCATAAGTTTTTTATTTTAATTTGTTTTATTTACACAAATATGAGATGCACCACTCGCACCTACACTGCCCTTTGAGCGGTAACACAATCTTTTCAAATTTGAAAATTACTACCTTTTCTGTCATCGTTCTTAGATCTTCCTAACGATTTTTAACAACTTTCGGGCTCCAGTTAAAAGGTAAAATATTTTGAAAATCTATTCTGTATAACTTGATTAGCGGTGACGTTTGTTTCGCCTACTCAAGTCAATTTGCGGAATCAAGAAGCAAACAACAAAGATGAAAAGTGCATGGAAGTATTTCAGAAATATGTATATGTGAGTAAATAGTAGTTACTTTTTGTCACCACCTTTTTATCACCGCCGCCGACCAGATTGCCTACATTTAATATTTTTGTTAGACCCATTCTAGTGAGTATTTGATGTCACGAATAGATCCCAAACTGTTTTTGATTAATATTTCGACTTTACCACCAACAGCACATTGCTTCCGCCTATAAACGCCTGTATAACACTAGAAATATGTTTAGATGGATTGGTATAGTTATAAATGCATTCAAATTATGTACTCCAAAGTAAAAATTGTGAAAATTTATATGAAGGGATTTGGATTATGTATATTGTGACATATGTAAAACGCTAATTAAAGTCTGTGGATACAGGAAAATAGAGACGAGTGGTTATGATTGATCGGGTTGCACAAATTACCGCGTCTTTAAAAATGGACTAAGGTGCTGTTCATTTTTTCTATAGCTGTTCGAAGAGATAGTACACGATAATTTGTTTCCTTCATTGGGTTGTAGCATGGGTAAGAGATTTTTCATATATCTCGAAAAGTCCGTTTTCCCCCTGAACACTAGTGTGGACTGGTACACTTATGCCCCCATCATGATGTATAGAGATATTAAACATGTATATGAAGTCGTTGCACATGTAGACAGAGCAAGACCTTTGCATGGTTTGAAGTTTCATACGTTTACGGATACCATGATGGATTACAAGCGTATCAGTAGTCTATACGAAAATCAATCCGTGTGCGTGTTGAAAGTATTTGTTCTCAACAAAACGAACAGTATAAAAACGTGAGTGCAGACAAGGATAAAGACATTTTTCCTTACTAAATTGAATTGGTAGAAATTTGAGAGATAGCCTAAAGAGTATTGAGCGAAACTTTAACTTTTTGACCGATCCAGATTGCATTCGGATAAAATAAATCTTTTGTTCTTTGCAGATCAAATAAATCGTCTATTTATATTTACAACCTAACGTCCAAGATATTCTAAGTAATACTATCAGTTCGACTGCCTTGTTGAGCGTTGAAGATTAAAATGATGAAAGACATCAAAGCGAGGGATGAGTTGGAGTTGATGAAATAAGGGTGACTTACTCTTCATTGCCTCCAATGAATTTAGCATATCCTTTGCAGAGGTCTGAGTAGTTTGGACATAATTAGAGTTGGGCGGTGGCATTAAGATTAGAAAATTGAAACGCTTGAAACTCATCATTTGTAAGGCAATTGCATATTATTTATACTACACCTAGTAACGACGCATGGGTAAAGACATGGAATATTAAGCTCATGTTAACCCCGACACAAAATGAATATATCCAATTGATATTACCTGCATTTTATTAATGTTGGCGTGGAAGGTGCTCCAATATCGGAATAGGCCGAAAGCAACTAGCTATCTTGAAATCGTATTCAATTATCAAGTATCTAATCAATAACAGTAACATAATGCGCAAACAATCCTATTATGTTTATGTGTTCATTCTGAAGTTGATTCCTACAGACGCATCCTTTCTGCTTGCTTCTGCGCATGTGAAGTGCCGCCAAATAAACTTTTAAACCATTCGTCTTCGGAGAGAAAGGGGGTTGGTCTGGCTATTGGGAAAGTAAAATTTGAGAGTTTGTCGTGAATTTTGTACTTCAGTCTACGGCCTTTACTCGCACGCGTGTCGACATCCTTTCCCTTTGACTTTCCTCGAGACTTAATCCTATAATCCTGACCTGTCACTGATGTATTTCCAGTCGCTATGAAATCCTTTAGCTAGGATAATTTATTTATAAAGATTGTATTGTAAGAGTTAAAGGCACAAAAACGGATGAATTAGTTTTACTTACCATGTGTTGATAAACCTTACTATCATCAAACTTCAAATCATTCATGTCGTCGTTCGTACTTGAAGCTTCGCGAATTATTTTCTCGTGGGCAAGGGTAGAATCTATTTGCCCCCAAAGACCCTGGTCAATTACTTGGAATTTTCGATTGTTCAGTGCACTCATTCCACTACTTAACATTAAATCTTCTTGTCGTTTATTCAGAATGACTTTCCACTTCGACCTACATCGCTCGTAATCTTTTTGTAAAGAATTTTCAGTTTCACAATCATCCTGAGAATCGTCATCACTTGTCTTTAGCATGTTATCCATCATAATCTTTCTCGAATGAACAAGTTTTCGCAAAACTGACTTCGAAAGATTGCCAATGGATAATGTGTCCAATTTTCCATTTTCCTGAACACTTTGAACCCCTTTCTGAAGAATTATTCGCGCCTCCATCAACACATGATTTAAATTCAGTTGGGATTTTGTAGCTTTCGCCTGCGCTTGTGATGCAGATGTAGAGCGTATCCTACGACGTTTACTAGCCTTTTCATCAGACGCGTCGATTTCCGCAAGCTTTCTAAAAAGTTTCGAATTGTCTTTACTCATATTAACGACACGTAACCTCAGCTTATCTTTGTACGTCTCAACTCTTTTGTGTAGAAGAGTTATCTAACGATGTGCTCTTTGTTTCAAGTATATGAATGTGAGCAGGTAATGAAATAACCCGCTCCTTGCTCCTATTAATTTTCTTAAGCTCATCGTAAATCGTAACCACGGCCACTCATTTCAAGCTCTCATCCTTCTTCATTTTCGGAACCATAAGACCAGAACATGTTGGTCTTCGAATAATCTAACTTAGCTGAAATGTGGGATGTGGGATGTCTGATATCTGTATCCCAGGTCCCAGGTCCCAGGTCCCAGGTCCCAGGTCCCAGGTCCCAGGTCCCAGGTCCCAGGTCCCAGGTCCCAGGTCCCAGGTCACCGTTCCGAAGCTAAATATCTTGTCGGAACGGTTATTGATTTACACGTAATCGGGCCAAATTGGCATGTAACATGTAACTGTGCAGTCTCACTCCACCCTTAATTTATACCTGGTACAAGAGTAGAAGTTAATAAAATAAAAGCATACAGTTTAAAAAAAAAAAACCTCAATCACATACACAGGATACAAAGGATTGAGGGATGCAGGGATGCTGAAAAATCTAATGCATCGATTCCATATATTGATAAAAGCTATTGCTCCTCAACATTTGTTTTTCCAACAAAACCACTCTGTCAAAACTAGAACAGGATCACATTAGACGAGGATTAAGCAGAAAACTCTACTAATCAATATCAGACGCATGCTCGATCTAGGTAGAGATACTGTCTTCGAACTTGTCGCTAAAAGCGATGTCGTCGAAAAATAACAGCGATAACACCCGCACACAATATTCTTCAAACTCACCTTCTTTAGATGACATCCTAAAATCGAATGACGAAGTTAAAATTGTTGCTTATGAGGGCGGACGTATACTTAGAGATGAAAAACTCATCAACGAAATTCGTCACAAGACGACCGATTTACTCATTACCATTTATTCCAGCCTAGTCCCTGTACGTATTTTTCCAAATAGCAGCAGACCGGACTTTCGTCTTCCCAAAACACTAAGTGTTGGCGCCCAACACTCCAGTTACGTCCAAGAGAGTATTCATGTAGTTGAAAGTAGGACGAATGATGTACACGATGAGGAGTTGACTGGCAAGTGCATGACGCTAACTTGTTATTACTGTGCGCGCAATCAGTCGTCGTCTACATCGTCCCTAAAAGATAATGGAATAATTTCTACTTCGACTGTAAGCGAGCTATTTTATTTGGGCCGTACAAGTAAGGTTGCACAATGTTTAATGCTTTCGGATAAAGAGTTACTTGTGCCATTCCTAAGACACTTGAAGTTGTGTGCATTTATCCCTCAAAGGACGAAAGCTATGGTGCGAAAAATGAGCTTACGAAAAAGAGGGATGATAAGCTTACATGGGAAACAAGCGCTCAATCTTGGTGGTGATAAGTTGGCTGATTTTTTCGGGATTATTGCGAAAGAGGCGCGAAGAAGAGTTGATGATATGGATATTTTACTGGGGTCGATGGAGGTTCCTTTGAAATCTTCCATTGGTGTGCAAGATAATCCATCAAAAACGGTTAGAATACCAAGCGAAGCAAGTAAATCTGGGAAGGAAAAGAATATGGGGTTAGGAAAGAAAGCAAAAGTTTCAGAAGTTCGTGAACGCTTAGAATACTTAGACAGTGATGATTCAGATTCAGATGATTCTTCAGACGACTCTTCGGATGATTCTTCGGATGATCCTTCAGATTTTGAAGAGAAGGATACACATTTAAAACGTGACTTGAAGGGTTTAGAACAGGATTTAGATAAAAAAGCTGCTTCGTCAACGCATTTTGCATCTGTAGACAAAAGTAATGAGAAAAGAGTTAGAGATAAGGCTCGACCCGTCGAACCAATAAGTGACCCAACAGTGTATACGACGCCCCCTCTTTCCCCAAAAAAGAAAATTGAGATACGAGATGGACTGCAATTTACTCTCCCAAAGAAGAAGTTGAAGAAGAAAGTTTCATTTATTCAGAAAAAGGAAGTTATTGGCGTTGCTTCAAAATATTACTAATGCTGACAACATCTGCATGTATTTATAGCAAATTTGTTATAGCATGCGCAATGACATAAGCCTTCATTTCCTTGAGAAAAGACCAAATGCAGAAAAATACGCTACAAAACACAATACAATTGAGGCAAATTGTTTATGGTATTGCTCGGGCATGTGCATGTGCCGAAGTATATTTGCATTTACTCTGTATTTTGAAGATTAACTGTACAAAGTATAGGTTATTCACTTATGAAACTTAATAGTACAACGTATTGGTAGGTCACTCGTACTGAATGATTGTGCAAAGTGTTAATTGTTCTGTAGTATCCATGTGCCAATGTAGCACTCAACAAAATACCTTATGCTTTTGTACGAATTTGCACTACTGCATGGACGTATACATCGTAGATCAATCAAGTGTCTGAAAAATAATGAAAGTATAATGAACTAAATGTGGTAATTAGCTAAGATCTAAGATGCTTTCTCGGGAAGACTACGACGATAAGAATTTAATCCATAGGCTAACATCATAGGTACACACAATGAAAAGATGATGATCTTCGCACGCGAGAACCACCACGGTTGCTTCTTCACGGACATCATCATCCTGTTGTTATAGTTCATAAATTTGCCTGAACAAGAAACAATGTCGCTGAACGAGTCCTTCTTGAATCCATTTGCATCTAAGTCGTCGAATAGCGAATCAATGGCTTCGATAAAGTCATCCCGACGTTGTCTTTTTCCTTTGCCAGTTACATCTTCAAACACGTGTGTAGCCTCTTCTCCAAATGCCTTTCCAACACGACTTTTCAATGCAGGTCCACCTCCTACGATCAGTGGACCCCAAAGGATAAACAGACCGGCAACCAATTCAGAGTCATTGGCACAGTTTATATCTTCTACATACTTCTTTGCCGATTCTGTCGTCCATTTGCGAACTAAATCTTTCCAGTCATCCTTACCCAACAAATACTCGAGATCTCGTTCATATCCGATTTGAAAATTATAATGAAGCTTATTACGAAGCTTAGAAATCAAAGGGAAATCGTTCTTACTCTTTCCTTCACACACGTACGCCATTCGCTCTTCTAAAGCCTTTGTGGGCACGTAAAATTGCAACAACAACTCAGCATAGCAAAATTTATCAGTCAGTAACCCCGACACGAGTACGGCCCCTCGTAGCGCCTGACCAATAGAGTGAGCTCGCCTAATTTGATCCATGCACGCCCGAAATAAACCATCCGGTCGCCCTTGATTTCGGAGCTTACGTTCGGCCGAAGACACCTGTGAATCTCCTTCATTCTTAAGCACTGTTTCATTCTCCTCCGGAGTCGTCATGATTTCCGTCTTCAAAATTCTTCAGAACAACAATGTCAATGCTTCCCTTATATTGTAAAATCAACTAATGATGCACGCGTTATTTCTTTGCCATGCATTGAATATGATTGTAAGTCTTTTTCGTCATCAGAAGAAGATAAGATGATGAGTGTACGGGCACACAACATGATGTGTGTACATTGTATATGTGCGTGAACTGAAGAACACAAAACACGAAGAGGGGGGCCGAACTCAGAATCCAAATCGCGGAATTCGCAAATGTCTTTTTTTCCTTTTTTTCTCACGCAACGCAATTCAAAATTTAAAAACTTAATGTTCGGGCTAACTTATCTCATACCTCAAAAATGGACGCCTAGCGGAATTAACAACACCATTACACGCCCGCGTCCCATTGTTGCTGTTGTACGACTGTATTAACCTTTATTTTATGTTTTAATAAAACGAACAATGAACGAGTCGTCTCCACCAACACCAAATAATCGTCGACGTCGTACTGGATCGTTATTAAGCCTAACAAAACGTCGGCGGCAGCGACGGTTAGAGGAAGAAGCTAGACAGCAAAAGGAGCAGAAGGAAGATACCTCTGCCTTGACGAAGGAAGAACCTCCTTCCAAAGACGTACACATTGCTTCATCCCCCGAAAACGACATTCCAGATGATGACGTTCTTGGTAATAGTAAAAGTGTGTTAAAATCTGATGAAGACAGCGCTGCAGTGGGTTTAGTGTGGGTGCAGAAAGACGATTGTGATGATAATGACAATCATCGTAAAGTTGCGGCTAGTGCCTTGACGTTACCGAATTATGAAAGTAGCAGCTCGTCATCTTCGGAAGATGAGGATGATGAAATGAGTAATGAGGTAGAGAGAGCGAAATTTTACGATCGTCGCATTCTCTTCACTCAGGAAGACGAGTTTCTTCAGCGAAAGGAAATGAAGTCTACCCAGAAAACACCTTTACGAATTGAGTTGTCAAGTAGTAGTAGCGAAGAAGAAGATAGTGGAGAATGCAATGTATTAGCTCCAACAAAAGTTTATGATTCAACCTATACAGACAGGGAAAAGGCGAGCTTCAAGCCAGTTACAAAAAGCAAAGTTTCATTTTACAAGTCGTCACCGCGCAGTCCCAAGACAAGTTCTTCGCCGAATTTGCCTTTCTCTCGCTCGCGTTCTACCCTGGAATTAGAAGACGATAAAATTGAACTTTATAGCTCTGAAGATGATGGTTTTGTTTGCCGTGCGAGTGCACGAAAGCGTAGGCACTTTGTTGCATTTTCAAAGAAAAACTCAAGCTCTCGTGTATCTAAAAGAGCCAGTCCAATAAGCAAAGTACAGTCTGGGCACCGCGTCATAAGCGAACACCTGAACGACGACCGATGCGATATTGACTTATGTGATGAAAACGATGGTGACAAAAGCAATTTGACGAAAAGTACTAATCGAGCTCAATTATATGCGGATAAACGAATAGGTTTGCCCCCAAAAAATATGAAAATGAAGACACAAGTGATAGAGCTTTTGGATGAAGACGACAGGTTTGATACAGAAAACAGAAGAAAAAAATGTTTCCCAATTAAGAAAAGCAATGAAGAACTTAAATTGCCAGATATAAAGAAGAAACTAGCTCAGACTTCTTTGTTGGATCATAATATATTTTCAAAAACGTTGCTATCAACTAAAGGAAAATCTCAAAACCGTCTCCGTAATGACATATCGGGTGGTTCGGGAGCTGGTAGAGGCGCCTACTCTGTTCGCTCTGAAGTTTTTGAAGCTGAAGATGAAGAAAGGACAAGTAAGTCAAAAAAGCGAAGCAAAAAGAGTACAAGCGGTAAAGTAAAAAAGAAGAGATACTGGAAAGGAAAGCGAGGGGGGTTTTGGGGGAAAGGTAAGCGCAAAAAAGGCAAGGGTGGGCGACCAACAAGTACAAGGTCGGCGTGGAGTGGGAGAGAAGCAGGTGTGGCGTCAAATGGTTATAAAGGCATTTCTCGCTCTGACAACTTAGGTGGTGCAGGCGGCGCTAATATATCGTTTTGAGTATTGTTTTTGATTTAACTATATTCCTCGAAAAGGCAGACTCGGACTTTACGTTATTTAGAAGCTACAAAACTGCACCAATACCAGACTTCTATAAATGAATTTTCATATAGTTGGATACACAGTTTCCAGGAAGGCACGAACATATAATTCTCACTTTATCAAAGAGATATACAGGACGATTTTCAACGTAATGTTACTCTCTCTATTGGATCTTGAAATTTATTGTGTTGACCCCTTAACACTTGGTTCATCCGCTTCGATCGTGTGTATACCATCTTAATTTGATGCAGCTTTACAGAAGTCATTTTGTACAGACTTCCGATGATAATCCTAATTTTAGTTTCGTTACAAACTAATCTTGACTTTTGCATCCTTTACATTTCATATTATGAGCTCAATTCTGCATAATACCACTTCGAAAATATTTCCGATTCCATAGGCTTGATGGTCCAACAAGTTTACCACATGGTGGAATGAGATCTTTAGTGAACTCAATCCCTTGCTCGGAACTTCCAAAACGTACACAGATCTTTCGAGCAAATTTGTCAATGTTTATAGGAGATAATAAACGACCTTTCGAAAGAACACTATCGATTGTTTGCCCACCTAAACCATTCGTGAAAACATCCTTGTCAAAACGGCTAGCACACAATTGAACTTCGTCAAAATATGACAAAGAAGTTCTAGTTTCGACATTTTTCTTGTCAGAGGTAAAATACTCTGCTAGTGATAGTAGCTCCATACTCCATGGCACTGAGTGAGAAAAACATGCAACGTTTAGAAGTGTCAACAAATTGGAATTTGACAATTTCTTTGCAGTTGACAGAAGACGAGGTTCGAGCCGACTCTTTAGCCTTATCATTGCATTCGGAAAATAGGTAACTCTGAAGTTATCCTCTGCAGTACTTATATCAAATAACTCATTGACTCGTATCCAGTTATTCCTATCTTGTGAGTTTCTAGCATCTGAAAAACGTCTTTCGCTATCGACCACCATCGTTGTCATAGACGCATCACGTCGCCCATTTCTACTACTTTCATGACCTATTACAATTACTGCAAGATTTTCGCTCAAACACACATGCTCAACGCAAGATAATCCATAATTTATTTCCATTTCTCCGCGGGGGTCTAATTCAAGACCTATATTTCTCCTCGAGACATCCTGATCAATCATCTCAGTATCAAGAATTGCGTCAAGTTCGTTTTTTCCTAGTGGTCCTTGCAACGATTGTAGAAAATTAAGAGCATGTAACGCCATTGAATCTCCCCCGTTGCAACTACCTACAACGGGTTTACAAAACGCCCATTCTAACTGCAACGCCTGCATCCAAAGTGAGGGTGAATTCTGGACCACAGCCGACCAACCTTTACTAACAAGGCTGGCCTGGTACAAATCTGCGAGTCCCTCATCAATCGATTGAGACGAACTCACTAGGTACGATACAATAAACCTCAAAAGATCTGAATCATTCAATACCGTTCGCATTGCTGTTCCACTACCTCCTCCGTCCAATTCGGACAAGGAACTATGTTGAGGAACACGTCCATTGCTATGAAGGTTACGCAAACCTACTAATCCTCCATCTGCCGACCGAGCTCGTTTTCGTGCAGCCTGTCGGCTGGTTCTTGTACGTAGCTTCTTCGAGCGTTGCTTTAAGATGGGAGAGCTGCTTTCGTAGTTTATCTGTTGTTCCATGAATGAGAGATCAATGACTTGTGAATGTTATTTCGATAATATGTCAAACTTTTTTTCATTTTCGGAACAACGCTACTGTTTTCGCCACCGATTATCTGCACAGTCTACGTCCATGTTTACGATCTGAGTCGATTATCATTGGCTATTTTCTTTACTTTTCTTCTCATCTAAACAATCGACCATTGAATCCTTGAACGTGTTACGAACGTGTTACGAATTTTCACACACAACCAACCAACCAGTTGAAACAAATATGCGCATATTATGAGATATGCAATACAACCAGTTGAGTGTGTGTTTATAACATGAGTGGCTGCATACCGGTAATTCGACGTGATGAGATCAACAGCGACCAATTCCTTTGAACAGACACATTATGAAGTGTTAGGAGTCTCACAAGATGCAAATCCGGACGATATTAAGAGATCGTTTCATCGATTAGCGAGGATGACGCATCCTGATAAAAGACGACAGAAAAATTCTGGTATAGAGTACGAAGATGATAGTTCGTTTGTGCGAATTAAGGAGGCATGGAAGATTTTGAGCAATGAGCTCTTACGGAAAAATTATGACGATGAGTTGAGTCGAAGAAGCTTTCGATCTCGAAGTGCGCACGATCTTTCTATGAAAATTTTGTTGTCGGATATGAAATGCGAATTGTGCCAAGTATATGACGATGAAAGTTCACACAATGATAGCATCCATTCCAAAGAATTCACCGAACAACGTGTTTATTTATCTACATGTCCTTGCGGAGACATTTTCGAAATTTTTAGCGATGATTTAATAGGAGAAGAGACGGGAAGAAGTGGAGAAGAATTATATCCCCATTTTATTTTTGACTGTTGTAGCTGTAGCCATAGAATTTGTGTCGTCAAGAATATAAGTTGATAAAATCTTAGGCAGTCTTTGCAATGAAAAAATTGAAAGGCTTTCGGTATATAGTAACAGCGAAATGATATACATGGGGAAATTCCCATAAAGCAGTTACATGCAACAAAACATTCTTATTCAATGAGGATCTTATTTTCATAACGCACTCGCATTTCATATTATCAAAATATTCATTAGCCGTATAGATAGAGTTCAAGTTTTTACGAACAGCTTATGTTGGAAAGTCCAACAAAGTTGCTTATGAAGCTGTCGTTAGCGATGAGTCAAGGAAACAGTTTCTTGGAGTCTATATTACGCCATAAAACATTTTGTTTCCTGTAATTTATCGTTGACCTGTCCAATGTCGTGTGCGATAGAGATGAGTGGACGAGAAGTGGAGGTGCATGCAAAGAGAGAGGGAAATTTATTTGTACGGTTATAAAATGTCCATGAAGCCTTTCCCATCGTCACTTCTATCATAGAACTACTTCTTTAAATTAGACTATCAATTTTGGTTTATTAAACTCCTTGGAAGATTTTTCGCATTCATAAAAACAAAAATCGGTATATTGTTATCGGGGTAGAGATGGGGTAATTTTCACTACATGTTTACAAATGAGAGGCATACAGTATATATTGCCTTCGTGATCCATGACCCCTCCTTCAAACTTGTCTTTAAAAGAGCCAATTCTATCCCCACAACCGAGTATCTCAACATGAACTACATCATCCTGAGTCATACTTATCTTAAGAATTCCTCTCGAACGCTGAGGAATGCCGTAGACATCATTACCACAACAGAACCCATTTTGGTACTTGTTCTCCCCTTCCATTAGAAAAGGTCCAACCACTTGAACATCGTCAGTTTGAGTGTCGATCATTAAAACTCTTTCAGCTTCACACGGAAAAAGAAATGCCTTTCCATTGGGCATTAAAGCTCCTCCAAGATATTTATACTTCCCGTCCTGAGGCACTCTATGGCGCCCAGCTTGTATAACACCTTTCTCACCAATAAGTGAGATAGAATCCGTCGTGGTATCTATCTTAAGAACTTGACTGGCGTGGTTAGGAAAACCGTATACGACTTTACCGTCACTAGAAGTCAGTCCACCATGCCATAGATACTTATCATTATCATTTGGCATTATTGGGCTGTCTCTGCCAACTACACTAACTATTCCTTCATGGTCGATCTTTAAGACACCAGGATAATTTTGAGGGATTCCTAAAGTCGAATTATGTAAGTGTGTATGGAGCTACAAAAGTTTAAGCTACGTACCATAAATCGACCCATTCGAAGCCATGAGCCCACCATACCACTTTTGTACGCCATCAAAAGAAGGGCCCACAAAGGAGCATTCCATACGCCTTGGGTCAATACGAAGTACTTGAGGTGCGTTTGCAGGTACTGCATAAAGGAATCCATCATTCGCTAGATCTCCTCCGTGGTAAAGCCACTTCCCAAAAGAACTTAATTGTTCGTGGCCAAATGTGACAACTTCGTTTGTGTCTGGATCTATGCGAAGGATCGACTTCGCGCAGCAAGGAATGCCAATACAAACTCCAGACGGATACTTTTCTCCCATTACGGAGGAAGGAATTGGAACTCCGCGAAGCCATTTGAATGGTCCTTTTCCCCAGCTGTCGCCGATCATGTCAACATTTCCAGTTGATACTGTTATCCGTAAAACTCTTTGCGCGTATCCAGGAATTCCGTACACATATCGCCCGCAGGGACTAGATACCCCGCCTAAATATTTATCCTGACCTGCCAAACTTTTCACTTCTGAGCATTGGAGTATAGTTACTTGTGAATGTAACTTAGCATAATCGTCTTCATAAAAGATACCAAGTCTAGAGAGTGATTGTTCAACTTCTTTCACAGAGTCGGTGTTGGTGCAGTTGAATACTAACCCGTGTAGTTGAAGTTGTCTCGCCGATAGTTTTCGATGCCCACAAATACTGGTATGTTGATATGCTTTTATCATTCGTACTTTTCTTTTCTCTGGCTTATATCCTTTGTCATTGTCCAAATTCCATTCGAAGTTATCTTTTCCTTCTTCAAGCACATCGCCATTCTGCGAAAATGTTCTCGCAAAAAAGTAATCTTGTATTCGTCTGCCCCTATCAATTTCTTCGGTCCCAACGTGTATGCTAAAATGGACAAATAATATAAGTTCATTGCCTTCAGGAGCATATCCTCTATCGCATTTAACATAGCGTAATCCTATTTGCGTCCTGTCCGGAACCATAAGTAGAGATCCCTGCTTCATCGATAGGCGATCACCGTATACATTAACCAAAATATCATCCAAGGAGGAGTTGCTATTTAAAGAAATGACTACCCGAAGAGAAGAGTCTCTCCAACAGGGATGTTTTTCGCAACTACCAAGATTACAATTAGTCAAATCATCATCAGGTCTAAGTACCGTAAATCCTTCTATTGTACATATGAAGTCATTTCCACTATAACTTTCCTTGTCAACAAAATAGTTCCGAACTATCTGATGATCAGTTACATATTCTCGTAAATCTGAAAGAACCCAACCTGCACCGCGCGTTGCTACCAAGTTGGGTTTCGTTCGAGGATATAATTGAGGAATGGGATCAATGTAAGTGTCCTTTAAAGAATGGTGGGGTCGAATTTTCCATGTCTTAGAATTTCTGCATTTCAATCGAGGTGACACTTCTTCTAGAAAGTCAAACACCCGACATAAATAAGTCTCCGATTGTTCGACGGTCAAAAAGTTTTCTTTAAGTTGAAACTCTGTCTTTGGACACTCGTCTAACGCCATTGCTAACGTGTTTTTATCAATTGTAGATACCCGGTACTTCAATGGTTTTTGTAGGTTCCCCAATCTCTCTCTCGCACAAAAGTCACACACTCACACACTTTCTCTAAAGAGAGGGAGACTGCGTTTTCTTTTTCCTTTTTTAAAGGCTCTACTACCAGTTTAAAGTAGAGATATGTCAGATCTCTACTCGTAGTAGTTGTGAAAAAATAATACAGAACTGATTGCTTTCGGGCGAAGATCTATGAAACAAGGAAAGGAAGCGAATTTTCAAAACAGGTCGTTCAGCCCTACATTTGTGCCAAAATACAAAATATACATACCGTATAACAATAGCAAGTCACAAGTGTTACTGTTGCTTCACTCGTACAGGTAATACCAACCATGGGCTCATCCGTATCCAAATGTGACGCAGCCGTATCCGCCCCACCGTTACCTCCACTCGAAGGTTCTTCTGTAGCATCATCTTCCATAGACGTGGGTGAATTAAGTGCTCCAGAAGTGATCAATGAAGACGATGCCATTGCAAAAGCAGCTGCGTCGGCATCGGCAATTACGAATCCAGGTTTCCTGGAGCATGCAACGCAGGAAGTTAAGCAATTAATCGAGTTAGACACTCGGGATGGTTTTCGTGTAGATATCAGTAAGCAGCTTAGTCCATTCTTTTTGGTTTCCCATTCCTTTTGGTTGGGTACTACCATGCTTCAGGGCGGTAACAAACAGTACGCTTTTGTTCCCCAGGTTGGTCTTGATGAGACGACATTTGTTATGGCTCGCGTAGATCCAATTTCGGGAACAATTAATGGAAGGATACATAAAGCGATCGGTCCATTTATGCTGAAGTATATTCTGGCGACAGGAAAAGAAGCAGGTCAAAATGATCAAATGATGTTCGATGCGGATCTGGGTGCAGAAACTTGGACCGGAAATTTAAAATATGGATCAATGGCCGGCGGTTTGTTCATGGGATGCAATTACTTTCAAAGCGTAACACCTTCATTGGCAATCGGAGGGGAAGGGCTTTATGTCGGGGCAAACGGAAATATGCTTTCTAGCTATACAGCAAAATATTCAAGCGCAAACTATTTGGCTTGCATTAATTACAATATGGGACAGCAAATGATTACATGCCACTATAAAAATGAAATAACACCTAAGCGAGTCTCGTTTGGTGCGGAATTACAATTTTCTCCACTAAGTATAGATCAATCGACGGTTATGTTAGGAATGGAATACGCTTTTGCAAGGTCAAAATTGTCTATGAGTGTTGACGGCGGAGGAAAGCTTCAGACGGTGTTGGAAACCAAACTTGGCAAAGAACGAGAATCACCTTCTCTCACCTTATCTGGAGAAGTCGACCATGCCAACGACACGATGAGATTTGGCTACGGTTTTTCTATATCCTAATGTTTAAAATCGTATTTGATTTGTAAATGATACTTTATTTATACTATACGTGAACTATACGTTGGGTGAATATAAAATTTGCGGCAATCTTGCAAGCGTTTGCAAAAGCGCTTGTCTCTCTTGACCATTAGAAGTTGATTCTAATGCAATTTAATTATATTGTAATGTGAAAAGAAAGAACCCTGGTTAAATTGAGTAGTCCGGAATTGTACTCGACATTTGATATTTGTTGCAGTTTCCTATCATTGATAATAGTTACGAAAGTGGAACAGCCCTGAAACTTGCAACATAAACATAAATTGTTATGTCGAGACGGAAAGATGATTAGAATTATGTCAATACGTAATCATCCAACCTATCCGAATAATGAATAGCAATACATTAAAAAAAAGGATATACTCTAGAACGCTAGACAAGAGTAGAAGTTAACAAAATAAGTATACAGTTGAAAAAAGTAAAATGTGAGGCAACGTCGACTCTTTACATGAAATTTAATAAACCTAGAAGCTCCAGGCAAACAAGCCTGTCGTAGTAAAGTATGGATGAAAAAGGAAAGTTGCAATATTCGGTCGTTTCTTTGGATCGTTTTGCAAACACTTTGACACCAAATCTCGAAGCTTCAAATCTTCTATGAGGCTAACGTCTGCGACAAATGAATCATCTGCAAGCAACTTCGTTATAACTGCTGGTTTTTGACCTGCAAAATAAGCACTGCCAGTTGACAGTTCGTACAAAAGCATTCCTAAGCTCCATATATCATAACTCGGGTCCAACACAAACTCTCCTGCATCACCCATCATAAATACTTTTGCAAATTCAGGAGGGCAAGCTTCCGGGCTATAATCGACCGGATTGCTCCGAGCGGGCATCGCAGACTCCAAATCGATTCCTTTTACACCCGGCAAATTAGTTTCGCCATCGGATTCAGTAACTATAACGAAATTTTCTGACTTCAAATCTGTCCATACCAATCCGGAACTATGCATCGCTTGTATACATAAGCCTGCTGCTGCCGCTGCGTCTCGAAGAGCCCTACCTTCGAGTCCTACATCACTACGTTCATTCAACAACGCTCGCAAATCAGTTCTCCCGGCCTCGATGATAAGTGCAGAATAATCATCAAATCCCTTTCTGTAAAACCAAAGTCAACTATGAAATACTGTGAAGTTCACAAACAATCATATCCAAAGTCTTACCCATCTGCGTACGCAAGAAATTCTATTTTGTTTACAAAAGCGCCGGGAAAAATGCCGTTCGCAGCCCTATTATAATTACGGTTTTCCCGCTCAAGAGCCTCATAGTTCGTAGACAGTTTCACGGTTAGCTGCTGCCCAATCGGCTGACCCTTTGAATCTGATCTATACGCTGCAAAAATTAAACTCTTCAACGACGAAGTAACTGCTTTTCCCGCCAATAAGTACTTTCCATTACCAACTGTACGACCATTTAAATTCAACCTGTAAGACTCAGCTTGACGAATTGCAGCTGGACTAGGTGCCGGGGCAACAACTGCTGGTACAGGACTCGGCGCAGGACTCGAAGATTTTCCATTGGCATTTCCAAAAAACGATCCAAACAAATTTCCACCCCCTGTAATCGAAATCGAATTTCCAGGCGATGGACCCTGATTTCCCGAGCGCGATGACGATTCTTGCTTTGAACGAATAACTTCTTTTTGACCCTGGGCAGGTCTTCCTAACTTATATTGACTCCCGTTCCTTGTCTTCACAACCTTGAACGCAACCAAATCCATAGACGGCATGATGGTACTTGTCGTAATTTCGTCTCCATCATCGAACGTTGGATGATTCTTAACAATGCCCTGCACAGAACCGTTGCTAAGGTACACCCATTTTTCAAGCGTCGGCGGTGCAGCATACAGGTTCGAACCCAATTTCGAATTCGTAGGAGATGGAAGTTGGCGTTTCAATTGAACATTTTGAACAAAGGACTGTCCGACTCTTGAATGAAGTATGAACGCGCACAGCGATATAATTGCAGTTGGGTTCTTTCTCATCATCTCATATATTTATTTTGAATTTGGGTGTTTCAGTCATATGTTGCGTTGGATACGCGAAGATCTATTCGTCAAGTTAGAGAGTGTGTGCGTAAAGAAATGATGTGTTTAGGACTTGAATATCTCTCTCACTTTTCGGTGCTTCAGTGCAAGTCTCTACGTTGGACGATACGTCAGGCCTCAGGCCCAGTTCAGAAAGTGCTGGACAAAGTCCAGGTTTTTCAGGGGAGACTTCAAGTGTGTCTATAATTTATCGATCCGAGACTGAATTAACCGAAGATTGAATACTCGAGATTGCTTATTTCATAAGAAAGAAGCGTACAAACTATCCTTTCCCTTTATAAGACTAGACTACTTTTTCAACTCTATTCATTTTGTTAATATCTACTCTTGTAACAGTTATAGATTACTCTATAGTTCAAACTCGTCCTCGTCCTCTTCAAAGTCAATGGTTCGGAAGAGGAGTAGATCTAGTGGCAGTTGTTGTTGTTATGATCGAAACATATAAGGAGCGTCATCATTTTCTCTGTGATCGAACCATGGACTCCCATATTCTGAGTAATATCCCCTGGCATTTCTAACGCACGCTGCCTGAGTAGTAGCTTCTTTTGTTCTTCTTATAAGTTGTACCTGACGAATCATTAGTTCACTCTGAGTCCTAAGTGCCGTACATCCTAGCGCCACTTTACATCCCTTTTTGAATATAAAGCGTACTTTGTGTGTTGTGTTTTTGCTTTCGGTACAAACAGATTTTTTAAACCTCTTCCGAACTATCGGTAGTGACTGATGAAGAGGACGAATCTTAATTATGGGATGATCTAATCAACGATAGAAACACATATGAACAGACAGAGATCCTCGAGACATCATTACACCTCTACTTTTTATTATTTCATCCTCTTCAAGAAAAGTTCCAGCAATATTTGACAAGTTTCCTTCTAGTTCCATTTGGGCAGACTTTAGTATTTTATCGACAACCAAGGGTTACATGCAACCAATGGTTGGCCTACTGTATTCTTTACTGATCTTCAAATATTGTTACCGAAGAGACATATTTCGGGAAAGCAGTGGATGAAAGATCATTACCGACCTTTTCGAAAGAATCCCTGAACATTACGACATTTCTAACGTTTTATCATTACCAAGGTTACAGGAGGCTTTGTTGCTGTCATCGTGATAAGGTTTGCAATCATCCCCGCCTTTGTTTATAGGGCAGTGCCCAGTGTTCATAGTCACAGTTTCTTCTCTTTCTAATCTTACACTTCTGTTATCGATACAGTCGTCGTTCGGTTCTTCAAGTTGGCAAAGCTCAAAAAAGAAATGGTCCCAAAATTCGTCGCCTTCATTGTCTGTTGCGACCGAGTATACTGATAATGTACTATCGCTCATAACGGCTCTTGATCCAAGAGT
>Ga0209092_10001062_pt1 | contig 27633 bp, 22 predicted proteins | sample FraStrMetagenome_FD_187446 | JGI IMG/M metagenome (GOLD analysis project Ga0209092, IMG submission 187446) | Marine eukaryotic phytoplankton communities from Arctic Ocean - Fram Strait ARC3M Metagenome (SPAdes) (version 2) | ecosystem: Environmental > Aquatic > Marine > Oceanic | place: Fram...
ACCATTTAACTTGTTGCTTCATAATCGAAAATCAATTCTTGAATTGAATCATTAATTGATTTACAAAAAATGAGGCGACTTAGCTAGAAATGACTTCAGGAGCCAATCACCATCTAAGTATCATATGGTGACTGACTGATCATCGTATTTCCATGCTGGTCATCCAATTGCTTTTAAGTAAATTTATCGCAGCTAGTAATAACTGTTCAAAAGACTTTGCCGTTAACCCGCTTAATTGTGAGATACGAGAAGATTCCTCGAAATGAATTTTCCTCGAAACAACTTCTATCTCTCTCTACAAATAATACGTAGCTATATTATAGTCGTTATTTCTTAAGTCCATGCTCATATGAATATAAGGCCTGAAAGTGAAAGTAAAATGTTATATAATTTTTAGACATTGTAAGTAGGACGTTTCCTAATGGACTACGCCAGATCAAAAAATATATATTTCTCGTAGACTACATAATTAAAATTAGGTTTTTTTCTACTTAACATAAATAAAAATTTCAAAAATACGTTACTTATTTCTTCACACGTATGAAAAATATCCAATTTTTAGGACAATCAATAGTGTTCTCACTGCTTAATTACAGGTATTTCTATGAGCGACCATCCAAAAATTTGAATGATCAAAAATAAGAACCATTCTTTACAAAAACCCTGCTATCATAAGCAGTTCAAAATAGTTCTGACTTAGGTACCTCAAGAGGTAGAAAGCTCTTTTTTACTGGCACACACAATCTCATAAAATACCTCTGTTTCATAAATCGTGAGGGAGAGCAAATAATTAAACTGCTTCGAACGACTCCAGTAAAATTAATTTGGCTATTAGCATACTCAGACTGAACTATGAAACTAAACTATCCAGTCCCAACTGACGGAGATTTCAATTATCTCCACCCTTCTCCAAGGAAGCTATTATGTCCGTATTTGCTTCCTGCGAACAAAATTTACCACCTTCATATGAATGAATCTCTTTGGCATTCATTTGCACACGCAAAGAATAGATTTGATCTGAATTACATGGGCACTAAGATACCGTTTGAATTAGACGTGAAAGGCGAGTCTTTGTCACTAAGGGATAAAATGATGCTATGCGATCAAAACGGTAAAGTTGTGGCAGTGATGATACGCATGCTTATGAAATTTGAAAACACTTATAAGATATATGGTTTGAAGCCTTACATGAAAAAGCAAAAGCCCAGTAAGCGTCGACGATATGAGGGAAGGCCTCTTTATGAGTGGGCTAGGTGTACTGCTAAATGCATGTCTAATCAGAAAATAATGGAAACTATTGATGGAGTCAAATATGTTATGGATGGTGTTGTGTCCACTAGTCTGCACCGTCAGATGCGTATAACGCGTGACGACAAAATTGCAGTTTATTGCAAGGTACTGAATTTAGGTTTCGTTGAAGGAGGTAAATGGGAAATAAGGATAGGACCGGGAATTGATCCTGCTTTAATTATCGCCTTTCTCTCTATTATGGATTCAATGAACAGAGACAGTTATAACTCATGAACCTGAAGAATCTTAGTTTTGTTACCTATTTTGCGGAGATTGAGTTCATCATTATCTTTCAAGGTTTCACGAATTTTCTTCATTATAATTACCCCAAAGCATTGTCAGGAACAACTTGTTATGTTAGTCTAACCCTTTATTATAGAACCCTATATATGCTATTCCCAATCAAACAACATTCTTTGTGATAAATGTGTGTTTCAAATTATGGAATCCTTTTCCGCAAAGTCGAAATACATTCAAGCATTTTATTTTTTTTAATTCTTATTTTTTTTGTTTTATTCTCGTTTTTTCCAAATCGTACGGAATTGAGTACGAGAAATATCGTAGCAATATCAATCCATTTTCAAGACATTTCTCCAAAGGCACGCAATGGAGAGAGATAAACATTGACCAGGTAATTGTAAATCCAATATTACGACGGCAGCTGCTAAAATAAGTCATGGTGAATCTTAACGACGGGGATTACTATTCAATAAAAAAAGCTGTTTTACCTCTCCATCCCAATGGAAGACGTTCTACCATTTTAGAAAGCAACAAGGAACGACATCGTTTCTCACATTTGATCCTTGAACATGGTGAAAAACATATTCAAGATTGGGCTGTAGTTGCATCGTCAACGTCGAATGACACAGATTCCACCAGAGCTCCACAATCTTCATTATATCATTCAAACATTTCAAATGGAGGTTTTCAGCATTCAAATCCCCAATTCACTTCTTCTAAATCATCTCAACCAGTATCGCATAGTGCGTGCATGGGACTCATTGAAGGAAGACTTCGTCTATGTTCGAGATCCATTGTATTTGAGCCACTAGATCCATGCCGAGCAATCATACGATGCCCCTTTCATAGAATGGAACATGCCCCTCGTCCTGATAAAGAGAGTTGTAGCCAAAATCTTCAGCATCAATATATGCAACAACAACAATTGCAACAAAATGTACGTCATGATTATTTTAGATCCTCTCCTTCATTATCAACGTCTTCCCTTCATTCTCTTGATAATACCGAATATGATTCCAACCTTTCCAGTAATTCTCCAGATGGTAAATCTTCAAACCAACAAAATAATCATGGAAATGTTGCTATTATTAAATGCACTCGACATATAACAATGAAAGCGAACAATATCATAGCACCATTTGATTTGATTTCCAAGTCAGTAGTCTTCCGCTTTCATTTTTTGCATTCATCACCAGATCTTTTTTTTGAATTATCTCACGTAAGTTTTATTATTTGCATATGTTTGTATTTTACAATACACTTTTTGTTGGATTATTAACTCTTTTCCGTATGACTCAAAATGCAATAGACTTTATTCCAACTAGTACATAGTGCTAATTCACATACCCCTGAAGCAACCAGCAACAAAATTGACCAAATGCTAAAACCTATGCTTATTCGACCTTTTGATCCGTCCAACTTTGTAGACGTCCGGGAAAAACCTCTCACGAGTAATTTACGTTGTTCCCTCTTGAAACCCCTCCTAACAAGTCCTGGCTGTGCCTTGGTTACCAGAGAACGAATTTATTTTCAGCCTGCTAATGGTATAGTTAGTTCTGTAGCTACAAAGGCAAAATATTGGACTCAAATTGATATTGTTGGATACGCAAGACGATATAACGGATTAAAAGACAGTGCTTTGGAACTTTTCATGAAAAATCAATCTTCTGTATTATTGGCTTTTGATAGCAAACGAGATCGAGAATCCGTAATTCGTTTACTTCCAACCAATCGCGTTCCTTGTCATACTGATAAAGAATTTCTAGTTCAAGCAATTTCAGAATGGGTGAGAGGAGACCTCTCTAATTTCGAATATCTTTTAGCCTTGAATTCTGCTGCTGGTCGGACTTACCATGATTTGTCTCGGTATCCTGTGTTTCCATGGGTAATTGCTGACTACAAAAGCAAAAAACTAGACATTTCTGCCGATTCTACCTTTCGAGATTTGTCGAAGCCTGTAGGTGCTTTGGATGCGAAAAGATTAGAATATTTTATGACTCGTTTCCAAGGCATGTCAGAAATGGAGCATCCGTTCTTATACGGAACTCATTACTCTGCGCCTGGTTATGTTTTATATTATTTAGTCAGAAATATGCCAGAGCACATGCTATGTTTACAGAATGGTGAGTGTTAAGAAGGACTCGATGTGATACTTAAATATGAAACTACACAGAATATCTTAACTCCGATAATATATATTGTTAGGAAAATTTGATGCTCCAGATCGGATGTTTCATGATCTGGAACAATGTTTTTCCTCTGTGAAATCAAATCATGCTGACGTAAAAGAGCTGATTCCGGAATTTTATGATCCCAATGCAGGATTTGACTTTCTTATCAACGCTCGTGGATTACAATTAGGAATCACACAAAATGGCGAACGAGTTAATGACGTTATCTTGCCACCTTGGGCTAGGTCTGGACGGGATTTTATCCGTAAAAATCGAAAAGCATTGGAATCTGACAAATGTACAGAAATGCTCCCACATTGGATTGATCTCATATTTGGGTATAAGTCACGAGGAGAAGAGGCGAAAAAAGCTTCAAATCTTTTTCATCGAATGGCATACATGGGACCTTCTGATCTCAAAGATATGAAAACAGAAGAGGAAAAGATACAAGCTGAACTGCAGGCGACTGAATTTGGAATTGTTCCAGATATGTTATTTCGCGATCCACATCCACCGAAAGGAAGTTCTTTGATAGATACAGAATTTCGTTTCATTCATATTGACTCAAAGCGTGCAATACTAGAAGGTTCTGGTGAAACTGGAATTCAAGATGAATTCAGTTTCAAGGGTTTTGAAAATCTTAAGGCGAGTTCTTCAAGGGATCAACCATGGGAATTACTAGAGGCAACTGACAGCAATGCCAACGAAAAGGCTACAGTACATTCGAACCAAAATACAATTAGAAATAACGATACAACTCCAGATATTAGAGTAGGCGCAACATCTACACTCTCACAGAAGAAGTTTAGTGAGAAACTTTTGCCATTATCAAGTCAAAATGACCACGACAACGCTAGCAAGAATATGTACAAAATTATGGAACCAGTCTCAAGTTCTGGACGTGCAAAAGCATCATGGAACCCAAAGTTGTCACAAGGGAGTGAAACTTTTGTAGATTTTCCAAATAAATCTACTGGTTATTCACATATCAAGACGAATGGTCAAAAATGGGGGGCTCAAAATGGGAAACAAACCTCAAGCAATCATGAAAAGAAAAATTCACTGCACTCGAGCATCACTTCTTCTTCGCATCTAGGATCAAGCAAATCGTTCTCAAATGGAAAAGCTAAGGAACAAAAAAGCTATGTTGGAAATGAATTTCTCAATTCTGGTCAGATTAGTGCCTCATTATCGTCAATAAGTGGGCAATCCATTTCAAATGATGGATGGGATCTGAAAGTTTTATCGAAAAAAATGATACATGGTGACTGTGTTAGTAGCTGCTCTATCCTGGTCCGAAGTTCTATAATTCACATAGTGTCGGTGTCGCTTGATGGGAGCATGATGGTTCATAAGGTTACGCAAGGAAAAGATGAAACTAATCGAGCCCCCCAAAAGCGTTCTTTCTACGGTACAAAAGCTGCAGCCCTAGTTGGAAGAACAAGATTACCATTTCGAAGCGGCAGTTATAGCACTAACGAATCCTCGAATCACGAAGAGAAATTCGAATTATATAGAACACACGCATCAACTGATCCCCTTGCTTGTTTAGATATTGCAAGAGATAAAACGGACGGACATGTAGTTTTTGCAGGTGGGCATAATGATGGTGTTGTTGCATATGGAATTAATTCAGCTTGTGCATTGGCTTCTGTTTACTCACATCGAGATGCAGTGACTGGGTTGAATTTGATACCAAGATCAGCTTTTGGTGACAGTCCTGCCTATAGCAATGGTACATCGTTGCCTACTCATATAATGATTACTGGAAGCTGGGACGCCACATTAAAATGTTGGTCGGTTGTGCTGGCAGATGATGAAACAGTTTCAATAAATAGGGAACCTATAGCTGAATTGTTTGATGCGGATGCTTCAATAGTCTGCATTTCTTCCGTAGAAATTCACGGAACTGGAGTTGTGATAAGCGCCGGTTGTGCCGATGGAAGTTTTGTTGTATGGCTATTTAGATTAGATGGAGGTAAGTGATATACATATGTAGACAGTTACAGAATTTTAAAAGTCAAGAAACTAAAAGTCTACTTCTATATAATATCATGAATGCGCAGTTATAGAAGTGATTTACAAGCAAGATGCCAAAAAGGGACAAGGTTCATGTATAGCAATTCAATGGGCACCGAAATCAGTAGATGGAAAAGAATATTTTCTGATTAGTGGGTTTGGATCTGGTCAAGTTATTTCATCAGTGTTTTCGAATAATTCTATTTTTCCTATCAGTGAAATATCTATTGGCGCACCGGTAAGACACAGACGGTTCAAAATTCTAAATCCACTTTGCTTTAAAATCTTGCCTCTCTCAACTACTACACTCATTTGTTAAGGTTAAATGCTTTACGATGAAAGATGATGCGATTCTTGTCGGATGTACTGATGGTGGCTTGCGCTTGCTACAGATAAATAATAGTGGATGTTTAGATCCCCATCCAAAGGTTTGGGAGAATATAAATGGTGTATCCTCTCCAGCAATAACTTGCGTTTGCGCGGATTTATCAATTGGCATTAAGTCTCAAAGTGAAGGTTTCTACTGTATTTCTGGTGGAGAGGATGGAAGCATTTCTTTATTGCAGTTAAAACGAATTCCATAGGAAATAATATGCTTTTTATAATAATTAATAGAAAACGTTGCAATTTCTATTGTACTCATGTTCAAGTTATCAGGAAAATTTTGAGTAGTATAAATTACTTTTACTCATTCATGAACCAGAGTCTTCAGATCAATCTCAAGAATTTGAGAAGATTTTTTATTGACATTAGAAAATTAATGACATTAGTCTTCCAATTTACTCATCATTGTTTCCCCAAAACGAAGGCACCTTTCTTTCTACATTCTTTTCCTTCATTCTAGTAACTGGTTGAACATTTCCATTCTCATCTGGCATCCATTTGAAGTAACCTGATGAGCTTGGGCCACGGTAATCTTCTACTCCAGTGTTCAAAGAAAATATATCAGAAAGAGAATTAGGAAAACTGAAACATGAGTTGCGATACCTCACATTACAATCGCAGATTTTATTGTAACTCAAGCTTGTTCAATTATAACTTACCGGATGGGTCAAATTTATTAGGGTTTTTCTTCTTTCCACTATCGTCCTCTCCATAAAAGGAACTTTTGCGTTTTCCGTAAAATGCTTGTCCAGCACCAAGGCGACGAGATGTGGCATCATCAACGAAATTGTCTAATTCTTGGAAAAAGTTGCTGAAGAAATTTCCTTTCTTTTCTGAATTTTCATCTACAGCCATGTTTAGACCTTGTGTTGCAGATCGGCATGTCTGCAATTGAAAGGAATTGAAAGCTTGTGCACCGGCAACAAGGAAAGAGATCAGTGCTAGATTGAATTGACGATTCATTTTGGCTTTGAAGAAAATTATAGAATTGTAAGAAATCCAAGAACAAAAGGTTGTTTCTTGTTAAAGAGGAGCGTTGCTGTACAGATTTATTCGACCACGTAATATGAGTCAGTATTTTTTAGAATTTTGGTACGTTGTCTACTATGTCTAAGAAGAGACTCGAAATAGTTATTTTGCAACTCAAAAACTTGAATGTATCGTAGTGAGAAAGCATTCTTGAGCCATGCTTTTTTTCAATTCTTAATTTAGGCACGCTTTGATCCATGCGCAAGTCAATTCAAGGTTCTATATATATGTATACGATCTCCCATCCCTTTCACGATAAATTTGTTTTGTTGTCAAATAACAACTTTCTCTTAGTTTCTGTGTGTTCTACATTTATGGCTAATAGATTGATATCGCAAGCAAAATGCTAGTTCTCTGTGAGATTCTCTCACTAAAGGTTTGAACGTTGGTATATTATCAAAGAAAAGGAATGATAAAAATAATAAGCAAATACATGTCGAAACCAAATGTAACAAAAGATGTACTTGAGCTTTAATAATTATCTTTCATTGAATTTTTTATTTCCCCAATGGGCTTCTATTGAATGTCAAATGAATGATTAATCAGCAAATAAATTACTTTTTTCAGAACAAGTTATCACTACATAATATTCCAATCAGGAGAATCAAAGTAAGATTGATATCTTACTCCCTAGAGACTTTAGAACTATATTTTTACACAGGATGAAATCTATATTTAAGATTGACGTTATCAAGTGAAAGACTACAACGAAAGGAGAGTATAACAGAAAGGTTTCTTCTTAAAAAAAGGAAAAAAGAAAAACATTATATCAATTCAAAGGAATGATAGTAAACTTAAGGAAAGTTTGTCATCATCGCCTGATGTTACAGAAGGCACAAGTTGAAGGGTCTATTAAGTCACCCCATATGAATATGACGTCATTACAAGAAAAACAAATCAATTATTTTGAAAACCAAATTTTCTCGTTTTTATTTTTGGATGCAGAATTGTCTTGCCACCAAATCAAGTGTCTACAGAGAACGCAAACGCTGCATCTTGAAGATTAGTTGAATATCATCCAATAGATCTCGTGATTGCAGCAATAAATTAGATGAAATGAAAAAAGTTGAAAAGGAAGGCCGTGAATTTCTATCGGGAGAGGCAAACCTTATTTTAATGGCCAATCGATTTTCGCTTCATCAGAGCATAACCAATAATGATGCATCTTTCCCAAATAGATCGGATTCTGGCAAAAATACGGGATTCGGAAACTCTGAGAGTGTTACATCAAGTCCATTGATTCAAGTAGTTGATGAAAATGACGGCAATAAATGCAAAGAAAAAACAGAAAAAAATCAGTATACAAAAAGATTCATAGAATCAAAAAAGTTTACCGGATTAGACACTGATGATACACCTCCACCGTTATTTGATCCGCATCTCGTTAATTCGTCCACTCAAAATAATAAAGATACCAAGCTGAAAGAGCTAAAGAAAACAGATGGGCCATCAATGATGGAAATGATGATGACCGAAGCTTTAAAGATAAAAAAAAAGAAAAAATCTCAACAAGTAGAAAAAGAACGAAAAAATAGTTCAAAAGATTCATTTGCATCTGGTTTAAAAAAAGGTTTTCTTTCTAATAATTCCAAATCTAAGAAAACCAAATCAAGGACAAAAGATGACCTCAACACTGACAGTGTTGTGAAAGAAAAAGGCATAAATTTTGAAAAGGAAGAAGATGTAAGGAAATTGTCCCATTCCTGTTTTTTTCTTTTTTACAATTGTGCTAAAACGTTTCATTTTTATTGACTCGAATTATTATGCAGAAAATTTATGAGCTCGATAAAGAAGGTAACTTAATAGCAACAACCTTGGATGATCCGCCACCTCTGAATCCAGATCAATCGAAAAAAGCATTGAAAGATTCTATTCCTACAATAAAACCCAGCAGCACAAACAAAAAGAAAAACCCGTTAACCCTGGATGAAGTTCAAGAAGCTATGATGAAAGACTCCAGCAACTATTTACAAAACAATGCACAAGAGTGGGCTACGCCAGAATTAATGGAGAAAACAATTTCACAGAATCCTACCCTCGTATCTGGGTTTATGAATCCTAACTACAAAGCTGCTTTGGAAGAATTTCAAGCAAATCCTAAATCTTCTAAGGTGAAAGAAAAAATGGCTATAGATTTAGAATTTAGGAAATTTATACAGGAATTCATGCAAGTTATGGGAAATCACTTCATCCAGCTTGGAGACAAGCAAAAACAATCTTCCAAAAATAAAAAGGAACCCAAAAGCAGAATAGGGCTTGACGAAGTACAGTCAACTGCACCTAATAGAGCACATACCTCGAAAACTGAAAAGAAGGTAGATCTTGGACCATATGTAGAAAGATCCCTTCAGGAATTAGAAAGTAAGACAAATGATAAATCAAAGAATCAAAGAGAATCATCAAACAAAAAGGGCACTAAAGCAAACCCGATCGAAAAAATGAACAAAAAGGAAAAGGAGCAAGTACAAAAAATTCTCCAGGATAAAGAGTTGACTAATATTTTGATGGATCCTAATTTTCAACGAGTTATGCAAGACTGTAGCACACCTGGGAAAATGCAGAAATATATGCATCACCCAGAATATGGTCGAAAGCTAAGAAAACTTATCGAAGCAGGCTTACTAAAAATCGCATAAGATAGTCAAAACGTATTGCGCAATAACTCATATACTAGTACACTGATTCCATTAATATTATTGTGAGACAATAAAGAACCCTTTAGCAATGAAAAGGCAAAAAAATGGTGTTCTTTTAAGGAGGTTTGTGTAGGTGGAGCTAGTCTTGATGTGTTTTATATTTCTAATTTGAAATGTAACTATATTTGGTATTCTTTATCGAGCTAAATTCATGGAAGGTTTTTAAATTTGAAATGCTACTAAAATGAAAATGTTGTATCTTTTATAGCAAATACTGTAATTGTTATTCTGCCTTTAATTTTAAGTACTCTGATACAATGGCGACTGCCTTGGTAAATAATGCTTCAGATGTAACTCCAATTCTAAAACCAGATCCAAACAAAAGGGTTACAATGATAAAACATGTAGTCGGGAAAGTACGATCATCTTCTCATTGCTTGCCAGGAGATGATTTTGTATTCGGAATACCAAATAAAATTGACCAAGAAGGTGCAGGTCAAGGTTAGTACAATTTTTTAATTATACCACGATGAAAATTAGACTATTTTCTCAAAAGTAGAGTGCGTTCTTTGTGACCATATACATCTAGTGCTCGTTCAAAATAGATCCATCACTGAACCTTCTCAACCGAGGAAAAATGCAACAAGCTTTCCATTAACAAACAAGGAAGCTCTACAAAAAGGATGCATCACATCAAAAGCACAACGAGAATTTCAAAAGAAGAATCCTATAATGAAACAAAATCCAAAATCAATATCTAAGAAATGCGCTCTGCCAGAACCAAAAAAAGATCAAATTTTTGGTATTAAAAGCTTTGCTAACGATGCTACCATGACCGAACTATTACGATGCGCTCATACAATAAATTGTGAGGAAACTGACTATCCAGATTTGTCCGGAATGCAAAAAACAGGAAGATTGCCTCCAGCAAAATCAACAAAATCTTCAAGATTGCTTCAAGAATCAACTAGACCTCTTTCAAAGGAGAGTGTCGCTAATGCAAGGGCCAAAGAAATGTTTAAATTGAAACGCTTCTTGAAAGCAGAATCCAAAGTGAAATCCATTCGAAAACGAGCAAAATAAATCGAAAATATGCATGAGTCCACCATAATAATTATATCATTATACAAATGATTGGATATAAAATTAAAGCGTCTGTCAAAGCTTTGAGCATTCAACGCATAGTTTTCTATTTTAATAAGATATAAAATAATTTTGTTTTTTAGCAACATTCTTTTTCACACCTCGAATTTGATTTCATTTTTAAATGAGCTCCCACTAGCAGCAGCTGGTGATCGAAAGATATAATGAATACATTTTAAAGAGCAGTTTTATATGAGATTGAAAACAATGAAATATAAAGCAAAAAATAGTTACTCTTTTTGAACTTACCGTCTTTATGAACCTGGTACTTGAGAATAGTCTTATTGGTCAATTCCAATGATTTCTTCCATCGTTCTCCAATCTTAATACAAATATCTCTATTCGCACTCTTGAGCCAAAGAGCAATCCTGTCTTGATTTTTTCTTATAGAAACTACAGTGCCACAAACTTCATCTCCATTCATATCCATAGTCTCCCCAATCACCGCCAAAACTGTATATAACCACCATTCCTCACACTTTCCACTTCTGGAATCTTTTTTAGGAATCGTTAAGACAAACTTTCCACCATCGTGATTCATTGGATCTTCCCACATGGGTTCCACTCCTTCACGAAAAATATGATAATTCGAATTAAGTGGAAGTTGAGAAGCTGGAAGGAGGTTATTGAAAATAGACCAGAATGACTCCACAGTTTGGAAGGTGCCGCACTTTTTCAGATTTTCTTTCCAGGTCGAACCAGCTGGGGCTAGGCGAGGGTTATCATACCAAAGAACCCATTTGTGGTGAAGTGGGATTTGAGGAGGTGCTGAAGCTGAAGTTGGCGCTGTGTTTTGTGGCGCTGTTGTCATGTTGCAGTTATGAACTTATTTGTTCTATGAAGTGGTCGTGTTTGTCGTGAATATAAATTCGTGATTTCCTTTTCGGATGGAGAAATCGAGGCTGCTTTGTTTGCTTTCGATTGTTACAGATGAATCAGAGTATAATAAAACCTTGACTGCTTGTTGTTATCACGGTATCGTGTTATTATTTGTTATTTTCGATCGACATGTGGAGATTTTTTTCCAGAATAAGATACCAGGACCTACTGATCCATAGGGGAAAGTACGTTTTTCAATTTTTTTCGACTGCTCCTTAAGCAAGCACTCACCATCTATTTTCATTTATGGATCGCAATCAAGTTGAAAAAAGAAAAGTGTTCCCTAACTTGTGTATTTCTACTATCCCAGTCTACGTCATAATCTTGTGTGGTCATTATTCTATTTTCATTATTTCCAACGGAAGTTTTGGTTTAGTAAACATGGGTAAATTGTGTAATTGAAGTTTGAAGAAAATTGATTGAGACTGCTGCTACGTATGTAACTATTTGTTTATTTCTTATTTGAATTTGAAGATGAGCACGTAAGTTGGAAAGTATGAAAAAGAAGATAGGAGATCAGCAGTATGAAATGAAGATGAGTCATGGATAGTTTTAAAATCAACGATTCGGATTTTGGTGTTTTGCATGGAACAGCCAAACTTACCCTAATCCTAAAATCTTGTCAAACTAAGAAATATGAATGATTCTGACACCACCGGTGCTCCGAAACTCCAAAAAGAATGTATCATTTTATGGTCAACGCAATCTGGTCGAGCAAAAGCTTGTGCACGTAGATGTGCTCGAACAATTCGTTCTCATTTTGACACAAACAAAAAAGATAAATCAAATCCAGTACTAATCATTGGAAAAGAAAACCTATTGCGAGAAAAAAATGATGATCAGAGCAATGATTTGAATAATATTCCTGTATTGAAAGAATGTAATCATCCTCTATCTTGGTCGTTGATGAACAGCGGTTGTGCATTTGACGATTTTGGAGCTGAAAATTTATTGTCTATAGGAAGAAAAGCATCAAAAAGAAAAAATCCTCTTACTTTAATCATGTTTGTTAGCACAACTGGAGATGCTGAGCAGTGCGATTCAATTCAGGAATGCTGGAATGCTTTGTAAGTAAGCTCTTTTTTTATTATATACTTCATTTCATCGCTTATCTAACATTGACAATCATAAACCCTGCTAATCTTAGACTTCAAAAATCCCTACCTCTCAATCTATTTGATTCAATTCATTTTTGCCTTTTCGCATTAGGAGACCGTGCTTACGGTCCAACTGCTTTTTGTGCTGCAGGCCGAAAGTTAGCTTCAAGGTTATTACAGCTTGGGGCCAAATCAGCTTGTCCTATTGGTTATGGTGATGATGGTACTCCCAAGGGAGGGGTATTTGCTGATTTGGATGATTGGATCAAATCAAGTTTAATGCCCAGTTTTGTTCCTGAGAAAAAGATATTGATCACTTCTAACAAGCTTAAAGGTGAACATCTATATGATAATCTAAAAGAAGTATCCGCTCCCTATCGTGTCAAAATAATGAGGAATGACCAAAATATTCAACGGATGGAATCAGAATTACCAATAATAAAAACTGATAAAAATGAATTGTATGAGAGCTATTTTTTTCAAGTTTTGGCTCCTAAGAAAAGGTACATATATGATCCATCAACAAGATATAGAAGTTCAGAAGATGATAGTTCCATGAATAATAGACAACCGCCATTAAAAGGAAAAGTAATTTCAAACAGTCGAATAACTGCTGAAGATTGGAATCAAGACGTTCGCCATATAAAAATAAGACTTGAATCTGTCGAAAGCAGTATCAAATCCTTTAATCCTGTTCCATCAATAGCGACATCTTCAAAAGAACTGCCGTATCGTGCAGGGGATGTAGCTATTATTTTACCTGAAAATTCAATGACTTCCGTAGAAAACTTCATCAAAGTTTTACCTCATCCTATCCAAAAAGTGGTTGATATGCCCTTAGATATTCAACCACGCAATTTTTCTGATAGGCATAAGCTTACTCCATGGCCTTGCGTAAATAACTATTACGATGATGATTTGAGCAAGCACTCCATTTGTTTAAAGACACCCCCATCACTTCGAACAATTCTTACTCGTTGTGCCGCAATCAATGCTCTTCCAGAACGTGAAGATTTACGAGCTGTATCTTACTTTTGTCGTTCAACTCATCCCAATGGATTGGACCAGGCTTCAAAATTACAAGAAATGAGTGAACCCTCATCAGATTTATATGTTGATTATATATTGCGACAGAAGCGATCCTTCGGAGATTTGCTATTCGATTTCGATTCCATTGGATGTTTAAATATAAACGCATCGTCTGATGAAGATAAGATGCAAATAGATGATGCCAGAGGTGGTGGATTAGATTTGACAATAGAATTTTTACTCAGCATTTTACCTCCTCTTATGCCACGAGCATTTTCTATTGCGAGCTCTCCTTTAGAATTAGAAAGTCAACCCATTGGGTCTCAGTCGAAGAAAGCATCTTTTGATCTAGAATTATGCGTTGCTGTCGTAAATGGGAAAACTCCCCTGGGCAGAAAATATGAAGGTGTATGTTCAACTTTTCTAGCTCGAATGTTGAACCCTTCCATGGGCGAAATCAGACTTTGGATACGTCCAGGATCATTTACAAAGCTTCCGTTAGAATTGAATTCAAACTATTCTTCGTTTACAAAACCTGTTCTTTGCATCGGAGCAGGAACTGGAGTTGCACCCCTTCGTTCTATTCTCCGTGAACGCGAATTCACACGACAAATCCAACTCACTGATAACGATAGTATTGATAAGAGTGATGCTTATTTACCTGACAATATTTTGTGTTTTGGATGCCGAAAAGCGAGCAAAGATTATTATTATTCAGGTGAATGGAAGGATTTTCAAAAAGGTAGTCGAAATACGGAATCAAGTTTTTCAATCATTACAGCGTTTAGTCAAGATCAAATTGGAAAAATGTATGTCCAACGTAAGCTGCGAGAAGTAGAATTGGAAAGTCAATTGATATCACGACATATCTTGGAAAAGGGTGGTGCAATATATATAGCTGGAGGTGCGAAGATGGCGAAAGCCGTAAAAGACGAGATAATTGAATGTCTTGGTAAATTATTAGAGGGGGGTGTTAAAGATGCAAAGATATTGTTAAAACGGCTTGGCCGAAAAGGTCTGTTTGCTGTGGAAGCATGGAGCTAAAAAAATAATCGTGCATCATGTCTTGATGATACAACCTCTTTTTTTCTGAATTCTAATGGAAGTAAACCAATAATAAACTTAAAATTGTATCAAGGACATAAATGAAACATTTTAAATAAAATAAAATGTTCTTTTTACTCAATCATTTTTTTGGGAAAGCTTTCAATAAATCTTCAAAACCTGGTTTCAAAATACAACTCGCCCCACATTCCTTCATTGCCACGCACAATGAGCCAGCATCGAAACTCAATCCCTGACTCTCGGACGCTACAGCTCCCTCAGGAGTAGCCACACCCACTCCCATACATCCAGCTGCGACAGCAGAACGAATGTCATCTGGAGTATCTCCAACCATAATAACATCTTGTGAAGGTTCTACTCCTAATAATTCACAGGCACGACGAACTGGGAATGGGTCTGGTTTAGGTGGACCATCTTCCATTACAACACAAACGGGGAAATATTTATCAATCTTATGCAATTCTAAAAATTTCATGCAATCTTTTTTTGGTCGACCAGTTACAATTGCCATTTTAGCATCCTTGCAACGCCTCTGGAATTCTTCGAATACAGAAGTAGGAGGAATTAAGGTTTCCAAATCGCATAATCCTGCAGTGTTGGTACTCTTATCACCCTGATAGTATTTTTCAAAAGTTTCTACCACTTGTTCATAAGTCAACCCTTCTTTTTTCGCATTAGGGTCAGAATTGATAAGATCCAAAGAGAGCTTCCAATCATTGTTGCATCCACCGCGAGTTTTCCATTCATTAATAGTGTCATGTGTTATTGACATTGCACCATATTCGTGACATGTTGCTAAGATACAGGCTCGGTAAGATTTTGAAACCTCAGCAAGGACCCCGTCCATATCAAGAAGAAGGGTTGTAGCTGTCCCAGGGAATGATGGAGGCGTCATTTTTAGGTTCCAAATTGAAATGTTTTAATATCGTTGCTGCAAGCAATTGTTCCAATTGATTGGAGTTGTCAACTTTATTTGGTGTTGAGAACTTCCACGTATGAAAAATTCTCGAGTTATGAGTCCCGAAAAAGAACCTGCAAAAACATGTAATCTGCTGCGCTTTTGTGAAAAAAAAAATAAATTTCCATTGACACAACATATCATCATTATAATTGAGAAATTGATTTGAGCAAAGTAAACGACATTATTTTGCTCATGGAAACCCACAAATCATTCGTTCCATAATTTCAGCAATTTAACTGACTTGTTTAATCTGGTTAAGCAAAGTTATTTATTTTAAATTCATAATCAAGGTCTCACACTTTTTTCCTTCGTGGTTTGGTTACCTTAGCATTCGTGGAGCTCTTCTTTTTCTTTTTCTTGGAACCATTAGAAATATTATCATTGATACCGTGCTTCTGTTGGAAAGAAGGAGGAACGGAGACGTTTTGTTTTCCTTTCTTCATGGCCTTGTCCAATGCCTTGACTTCTTCTTCAGTCCTCTTGCGTTTCTTTCTTCCTTTTTTAGTTCTCAATAATTGTTTTTGCTGCTTACCTTTATTTTTCAGGGACTTTTCCACAGCTTTTTTATCTTTGTTATTTTTACCTTTGTTTGAAGACTTGGGCATATTTCCATCATTCGTTGCTTCTTTCTCCATGTTTGTGTCTTTTTCGTCTACTTCCTCAGGAACTTCCTCCATTTCTTTCGATTGGTGTTTGTCGTCCTTCTTCTCACCATGGCGAAGTTTCTGGATTTTACATACATAAAATCCATCCATATTATGAACATGAGGGTAAAATCGACGGGTTAGAGCTAAGGAAGGATGGAATCGTTTTTGTTGATATCTTGTAAATCCAGGCTTCCCAAAATCAAGCCCAGCGTCCAAAAGTTTGACATGGCGTTTTCTGAGTAGGTATTCCACAACTTCTTCATTTTCAGCAATACTAACACTACAGGTGGAATAAACCATAATTCCACCATTTTTCTTAGTGTTGAGAGCATCTACAGCGCTCAAAAGTAATTCCTTCTGCAAATGGCTAGTCCGTAACACATCAGCAATGGTACGTTGGACCTTCACACTGGGATCACGACTAATCACACCCAGACCTGAACAGGGGGCATCTAATAAAATACGATCGAAAGAATTAGGGTATAGCTTTCCCATTTTCCTTCCATCATTGCAACATACCACTGCATTTTTTACACCAAGACGATGCATATTCGCAATGGTTGCTTTTTGGCGCTCTGGTTTTAAATCATTCGCCAAGATCATACCAGTATTTTTCATCAATTGAGCAATATAACTTGTTTTTCCTCCAGGAGCAGCACTCATATCCAAAACACGTTGATTGGTTCCAGGTGAAAGAGCTAAGACAGGGCACATACTAGCTGCACTTTGCAACATGTAATATCCTGCCAAATATTCTGGAGTTGCACCAAGAGGGACAGGACTTTCATAAATTTTAAGTCCAACTTTACTCCAATCACTCAATGGATCTAAATTTACTCCACGTTTGATTAATGCTTGAGCTAAATCCTTACGTCTAGTTTTTAGCGTATTGGTACGTAGTACAACTGGTCGAGGTGTATCAGATGATTCCAAAAATTGAAGAGTTTCATGAGGACCCAACATGGAAAGGAAATAATCAACCAACTCTGGCAAATATCCAAATAATTCTGCCATATCAGAACTCAGGCGTTCGGTGTAATCAGATCGAGACATATTTGGCATTTTTGCTTGTTTAAAATTTGCCAAAACGTCAAGGATAGATTGGATACGATCACGGAGTTCTCCAGGATTCATCACACGAGTTCCATCCATTTCAGATTCAATTTCTTCTGCTGTGGGTAATTGATAAACAGAGGTCTGGGTAGATATCATATGTTGGTACTCTGCTTCTCCTTCAGCTTTTTCACGGGCTATTTGACGGTCAAGAAGCTTAGATTCACGTTCTATAGAGAGCAAAGAAGAGGCTGTAGATGAAGTGGAGACAGAAACTTCATCGTCATCATCATTTGATGCATCTGAGTCTTTGGAATTGTATTCGTCATTTTGCATCACATCTTCTTCGTCATCTTCATCTTCACCTTCATCATCAGAAGAGAGGAGATTTTGTTTCTTTTTTGGTTTCAACCATTCCGCATTTTCATCAGAAAAAACTTTATTTTGATTTATTTCTTCATCCTCGTCAAGGCTGCTTTCTTCATCGGATTCTCGGTCCTCGTTTTCGTTGTCATCGGATTCCTCTTCTTCTTCGACGCTTTCAGCTTCATTTACTGATGCTGTTTTTTTTCTGCTTCCTCTCACATTTTCATCATTTGTATCCAAGCTTTCTTCTTCTGCCTCTTCCTCGTCATCAGAATCCTCCACTTCGTCATCACTACTTTCGCCACTACTTTCGTCATTTTTTGATTCTTTTTCCTCTTCTATAGGATCTATTTCTTCCTCTTTCTCTTTGACAGTTGTCTTTGCTGTTTCCTGCCTCTGCTTTCGAGCCGATCGAGTCACTCTAGGTGAAAATTTGGGCTTTGCCTTCTTTGTTGGAGTAGATGCTACAACCATCTCGGACTCCTTGGTTTTTTTACTCTTAGTGGATCTAGAGGACTTTTTTGGTGTAGCTATTGGAACAGGATTAGATGTGGGTTCTGGTTCTACTGCAGCCGTATTTCTCCGACGTGACGATCTTCGAAGTTGCACCATTTTATGAAATTATATCTTTTTTATTGGAATGGGGAAGATGACAAAAAAAATTTTGGTGCAACGAAAATTGTAGCTTCTATCTTTGGGAATTTAATCAGTATTACCACAACTTTTAATTTTGGGGAGTTGGGAAACAAAAGAACAAAAATAATGATGAAAAGATGAGTGGCTGGTTGAGATGTTTTGAATGCTTGGTTGGATGGAGAGGATCATCCATAGTATCCTACGGCATCCACGAGATATGGTTAGTTTATTTTGTGACGTAATAAATGTTCAAGATCCGCTTTGACGTCATCAAAGTAACCATATGACAAAAACAAATGCTTTGAACAAGAAGGCTGAAAAATGTCACGTGCACTCTATCATGTACTATGAGACATCTGTAACTTCTACGAGAAAAAGTAGGAATGCACGAATCTTCATAAAGTTGAGGCTCTTTCGGCGCTACTATGTTTTTATATACGTATCCTACCGATGAGATGCTTTCTCAATGAAATTGCATGACATCAGGGACGTATGCCATCTATCTTTATTTGTTCTCCAATGCCAGTTTCATAATTTATCCTATACCATGATGAAATCGGCCATTTTTGTCCGCTCTAGTAAATTGACATTCGCACTGAAACCACGCTACCAAGTCAGTTCACCCATTTATTTTCTCAACAAGGGATTTGCATCTTCAGTTTCTTCTGATACAAACCACAAAAGTACAGAAGCTGAAAAGAAGTACTGGAATAGAGAAAACTGGGTAAGGAAGAAAAAGTATGACTACCTACTCAAAGTCTCTCCTGAAAGTATGGAAAAGGCAGCAAACATTCTAAGTTTGTCAGATATCAATGATGATGCGAATGAAGCTCTTAGTGATCTTCCATTTGGCGCAAAACTACTTCGAACAGGAACATCCATTCGAGACTTTGCAGATCTTCAAGGACAAGTCCAACCAAATGTATTGTACGTAAGTCCCAGCTGTCCGAAAGCCAGAGTCCATTTACCGGCTGTACTAGCTGCATTTCCATCTATTGAATGGGTTCATTGCCGATCTGCAGGTATCGACTTCATTGTCTCCGACGAATTATCGCAAACTGGTGTCCTTGTAACAAATGCAAAAGGCCAATTTTCATCATCACTTGCGGAGTATTCAATGATGGCATGTTCTTATTTTGCAAAAAATCTACCGAGGTTGATGAAGCAGAAGGAAAGTAAAACATGGGAAAAATATGATGTTCAAGAGTTACGTGGGAAGACCATGGGAATAGTTGGATATGGAGATATCGGTACGTTTCAATAAGTGGTATTTCATTCTTGTCTTTTTCAGTTCTAACAAATTAATGACACTGCTGTAACTCTCTGATATCGCACATATATCATTAGGAAAGGCATGTGCGAAATTGGCACAAGTTTATGGTATGAAAGTTATCGCATTAAGACGAAATCCTAGCATATCCGAAAATGATCCATTGTGCAATGTAGTCTATGGTACAGGAAAAGGTAGTCTCAATAAACTCATGTCTGAATCTGATTATATTGTATGCTCTGCTCCGTCTACCGTTGAAACTCGGGGTATGGTGGATGCTGCAGCATTTGAGGCTGTTAAAGAAGACGCTGTCTTTATCAATGTTGGTAGAGGACCAGTTGTAGATGAAAATGCAATGATCCATGCATTGAAAAGTGGAAAACTGAAAGGAGCGGCTTTAGATGTCTTTACAGAGGAACCCCTACCTGAGAACAATGAGTTGTGGGAGTTGAATAATGTTCTTTTAAGTCCTCACAATATGGATCAGACTTCTACATTTATGCATGAAGCAGCTGAATTCTTCGTTTACGAAAATCTGCCAAGGTTCATGTGTGGGAGACCTTTACTCAATCCTGTCGACAAGAAACTTGGATACTAAGTTTACACTAAAGTAATGCTCTATTTTTATTCATGAAAGTATTATTTTACATGTCAACCATTTTACTCTTTATTTATGAACAAATACGATTGATTGGTGACCTTGAGTATAGAGTAAAACTTCAATTTTTTTGTTCTATTTTAAACTGAACTCTTCAGTTCTACTTTTTCATCATTTGTACAATATCCCTGTTCTAAAAAGCTTTGTTTCACTGATGTCAAAATGATAATATAATTGCATGAAGAAACATACGGAAAGAGAACATCTTCATATATGGTCTACATACGAGAATTAGAAACTTTTGCTTTCATCAATCGCAGCAGTCTCCATCGGTTTCAGCAGATTCAAGAAGAAGAGCATCGTTAGTACTCCGGCACGATTTGATCGAACCAAATCTTTCATTCTTTCAATTAAAAGGAACATAAAAATGAATCATTTTTTACATTCGAGTATTAGTCTAGCCTCACGCTGTGCCGCCATGAACAGGACAAGAATTCCATCGTCACAATTAAGAACTATTGTTACAACATTATCAGATGAGAAAGCTGTTGAAAAGTTTCGTACAATAAATGCAAAATCCATCCTTTATTTTACGGCAACATGGTGTCCTCCTTGCAAAATTATTAGCCCAATTTATGAGAAAATGTCTGATGAATTTTCATCCATAGCTTTTGGAAAAGTAGATGTCGATGATAACTCAGATGCTGCTCTAGATTTTGAAATTAGTGCCGTCCCCACGTTTGTGCTATTTAATGGAGACACAGCAACTACGAAATTTTCTGGAGCTGATTCTGAAAAATTGAAAACGCTTGTGCAGGAGCTGGAGAACAATTAATTGTTGTTCGTTGTTGAGAAAAAGATGATTATATTAAAAAGTTACATTCACAAAATAATAAGTAGCAAACGCATCAAAAGACTATTCCCATCAGTAGACGTGTTGACGAGAGCTTTGATTGAAACCATTTTATCCAAAAAAATTCATTCGGTTTTAAGAATTTAATAAATCATATAATTCATTTCTGTATTTTGTATTTACATTCCTTTTTCATATGAAGCACCTCATAATTTTCCGGTACACTAGCAAGAATTCTTTCTGCTTTTTATGAAGTATAATTATCCATCCTATTATCTTTTCTTCGGACAATTTTTACCTCCGCAGTTTATTCTTCTAGAACACCTATATGTTTTCCAGGTTTATTGATGTATTTATATCGCAAATTTTTTCTCTCGATTTCACAATTGTGGATTTATTATTTGAGCTTTCAAACAGAGAGCTATTACAAACTCTTCTATTTATAATATAGAAACTGTTCAAGATTTACTAACTGGATTTTTCTATGTGGCTTCATCTTTTTGCAAAATGAATCTTACTTGAAACGCAAGTCCTCCTTTGATTGGAATTGGGGAAACTTTACCGTGGTTGGCATTTATTAACATACAATGCACCTGAGTATTATTTAATATTGGGTGAACGCGTAAAAGTATCTAATGAATTCTCGTCCATGAAGTGAGGTAATGGCTGGCCCTTTGATATACAAATAATATTTTTTAGATACGGAGGAGAAGACGATAAATATTGGTCCATGATACAACATAATGATCTACTTTTCTGTGATTTCGTTACACTGAGTATATATATTCTTGATAGCCTACAGATATAGACTGCTTGATAGAGGAAGACTTGTATGCAATGGGGAAGAATTAATCTTGTTTGACTGACTGCGTTGGTGAAGATTGGATTTTCGCCATGCAAAACGGATACGAAAAGTGATAATCTCAACTCGTAGCAATAATTTTCAACATAACGCACCCATATGCCTAAATTGCAAATCATGTGCATGATGTCAACAATTATTGCAACTAACTAGTAGAGGATTTTGATTTTAGTTAATCTAGCGTTTCTTATTGCTAGACTCGCTAACTAATGCTTCCAACTGCTCCGACTCATTTTTTTCTACGAAATCCTGAGAAGAATCCTGGGGAGTAGGGAGGAACGAGAGGAAGGAGATGGACCGTTTGAGAACAGAAGAGACATCATCTAGATGTGAGTCATAAAGTACTGCATTGCAGAAAAGGGTTGTTGTAGTGCTATTCCAACAGAGGCCCAAGATTAGCATCTTTAAGTAGTCCCTAGTGTTCGAAGAGCGTTCCTGGTTGTGCTCCTGGATCGCTGAAGTGAAGATGCGCGCGTTCTCAGAGACTGAGCTTTAGGAGAAACCCTCCAAGAATTCATCAGTAAAGTGGGGAAGAACCACAGAACCATCAACTAGAGACACATGAGATAGAAAGATCCTCCAAGTGGAGATTGGGCAACGGTATTTGTCGTCTAAAGAAGTGCCGTCAACGGCAAAAGAGGCCAGAGAAGGGGTGGTGGGTGTGGGCACAAGGGAAGGAACAGGGGTAGAAGCAGAGGATGCACTTCCACCATTGACCAGGGAGGGATTAGACTTCTCATAGGTAGAGAGGTTGTTAGAAATCAAGTCCTGGACTTTAGAGGAGATGCAGTTATAGATGGAATGAGGGGAGTCATACTTGTGAAGGATCTGATGCTCCAAAGAGGGTTGTTTAAGGACACCCACACGGTGATGGCTAGCCGGTAAAAATTCCGTGCTGAGAAGGCGCAGAACAGGTAAAGTAACAAGCTTAGCTTTGCTACGGAAGGCTTTAAGATGAAATTCAGCCCATGTAAAAAGCAATAAGTCTTTAGGGAGTCAAGAACATTCTGCTCAATGAGCAAACCAGGAAGTATATCAATATCCCTGACCTTTGGAAGGGTTAAAGGGACCCTGTAAGCATGGAATGGGCCATGGAAGGGGCGAGCTACGGCGCTCTGATGTGGGGTATCATGATCCTTGAAGAACACATCTTTCATGACGTCACCTAAGTAGTATCAGGGGGCTGGGGAGGTCCAAAAGTGAGGAAATCACAGATAGCACGGTCCAGAGAAATGGAAACTGGAGTTGTAGTGGCATAATTGGGGCCTAAAGTACAAGCAATCAGAGGGGAAAACTCCTGCGGGTCAATTAAAATGTCAAAATCCAGCCTAGGGAGATGCAACACAAAAAGTTTGCAGTTCGAGAAGAAGAGGATACCGTCGACGTAGGACAAAAAAAAGAAGGTTCTTACAAATCTTCATGGGGCCATCAATCATCTTTGTGACCAGAGAGAACTCAGGTGGGTCTTCTGAGGCTAGGAACGTGATGGTTTGAGGAAGGCAGGTCACACTCACAATACCAGATCTCACGTACCCCAATCTACGTAGATCAGAGAGTCCAAGACTACACAGAATAAGCGTTTCCAGACTAATGTAAACGATACACATTAATTAATCTAAGACGATTTATCAACGACTATATTACATTATCAGTCTTAGATTAATCTGAACCAGCCTCTCGAATGCGCAATACATCATGCCATCTGACATAGACAATATTGTGGCAACATTCCCATACCCTACCATCCCAGCAATAGAAGGATTACCCACATTCAGCACAATCAAAGCATTAAAAAGCAGGGGAAAGGTAGAATCTGGAAGGACAGGGTCAAAAAATTATTGACTTGTTCGGATTGTGAGCATTTTTGACAGCACAAAAATGGGGGGCAAACAGATTTGAAAAAAGGTGTAGAGATAGCATTGGAACCAATAGGGGAGATGACAAAAAAATTGCAAAAAACATTTGAAAAAGGAAAAGATAGTAGAGAGCCATATGAGGGGTGTGAAAAGGAGAAAAAATAGATATGGAAGGCATAAGTAGTACGTAGAGGAATTACATAGGAATGGTGTGAAGAAAACCATTAGAACAGATAGAAATTAGTACAATTTGCATGGGGAAAAGACCTGTGAAGGTTAAAATTGGAAAGAAAAGTCCGAAAAAAGGGGAGGAAGAAAAGAAAGAACTTCTGAAGTATATCCTCACAAATACCAGTATCAAAGAAAAGGTAAGTAGAAAATATACTGACCAGAATTGGGGAAAAAATATAGGCATTATGTGGTATGGAGAGATACCACAATATGTATTTTGAACTTTGTCTCTGCCTGTGTTTTGCATTCCAATTCTTGAGGAATCTTGTTTTCCCTTTTGAATCAGGTTTAAGTTGACCAAGGTAAGTATCAAGTAGTGGCCTATACATTGCAGGAATGAAAAATTCGAATCTATGGTTGATTCTCTTTCTTGCATGCAAGAAAGAGATAATTGTACGCCCATTTTTGTCCAAAGACACATCGTTCATTTGTACTTTGAGCAAGTCACAACTTCTCAACAGTCCAAAATAAAGGAATGCTACGGTAACCCCAGGTGAGTCTTTGTTTCATCTTTGCTTTGCATGCTCACCATCAGTCCTTCCTGGATTTCTTCTGGTGTCAAAACCTTACTTTTTGTACTCACATATCTATGAGTTTTGTTCTTCTGGAATTTAGTAAGTCGCAGAAACTCTTTCAAATTAGTTCCAAATTTTTCGACGAAGTAGCTGTTCACACAAGAGTTGAAGGAGCATATTTTTCCTCAAGCCCTTTAAAGAAATCCCTCAAATTTTTATCATCACACTCTTCTTTTTCTGAAATCATAAAGGCAACTTCCATAAATATACAGAACATGTATATGTATATAAAAAAGTCAATTAGAGAGTGATCCTTATATTGGATCAAAGAATATTAAAGAAATGAGTGGACAAATAGGGGTGAGGTAGGAGCTCTAAATAATAGTTATGAAAGAAAAAAGGGCTTGTAAGTAGCTGAATGTAGAAAGGTATCTTGACACCGTCAATGTGATAATTTAAAGAGAGAATGGGAAATTAAATAAGGGATCAAACTTTGGAGAATTCCAAAAAGAACATCAACGCTCAGAAGAACCACAAGAGCCAATAGACCATATTGAGAAATGGTACTCTTGGACATGGAGGGGAAGGGATTAAATTGAGAGCAAATTGATATTGAAAATTCTGCTAGAAGTTCACATAGAAAAAAGGAACTCGAAAGGTGAAGAGAGAAAAGGGAGGGGGTTCGATGGGAAAAAAGAAAAAGAACAACAATTCAAAAATGTTAAGAATCTACATCCATATTGGAGACTTCCCAGTCATCCACTATAGGCTGCTGCTCATAAAAAACTTGGAATCAACCCTCCTACACTATTGCAAAACACATTTTGAATTGGAGCAGATGAAGTGTCAGCATTAGTTGCAAGTGAGCAAAAGAATAAGCTTATTGATAAAAGTGCATTCACAAGTATTAAATGCCCTACAGAGGAGAATGTGGGGGTTGTACATTTGCAAGAAAAGTTCAATGAGGTTGTAGAAAGTGCAAAACAATCAAAAGTACAGTACCAACATTTATATTCAGTTCTTTTGAGTGAACACAAACATCTTACGCAAATGGATAAGTACACATCATCTAAGTCAATGGTGTCATTAGAAGGATATAATAATAAATGTGAAAAGACAGAAAACAAATGAAAATTGGATGTCACAAATTACTCAACCATGATGTTCAGAAAGGAGAAAAGGGAAAACCAGCTCAAAAGTGCAATGACTGACACAGAGCTGGTTCAAGCCCATTCTATAAACAACCTTAAATATTATTATGTGTGTTTCAGTTTTAATTTATATTTATTTTAAGACTATTAAAGGTTAAATTGAATACAATTATCATTGAGGTATTTTCTATCATACAAAGGAATAAAGTAATGATCAAGATATTATATTTGTGAAGAAAAAAATTGCAAGGGATTCCCCTATAACAATGAATAAATCTTTACTAGGTCCTCTAAACCACCCATCCTCTTCATCTCAGGGGTAGTCAACAGTACATGTCTAACCTGTACCTATGGAGCTCAGCTTTGAGTCAGAATTGGGGGGTCTTGAGGGTAGTATAGAAGTTTCAACTATTATTTTTTTTCCGGTGGGGGTCATTGGACCAATTAATTTTCATTCCACCATTTGTCCAATTAATTAAATTAAATGCGTAAGTCCTCAGCTTGAGAAGGGCTAGTGTTTCTTTGGACCCTCTACTTGTATGGTTCATTGAACTACACTTAAAATAAGATATATTAATTATTATTATTATTCAACTATTATTTTGAATTAAATGCTTGATGCTTGATAGATTTCTTTATTTTATCTGGTAGGAAAAAAGAAAATAGCCAAAAATGAGGCAGTTTTATGCAGCATTAGAACATGTAGGAACTTAGCAAAAAAATTAAAGGAAACAAGAGACAAGTTCAAAATGGCTGGCATTATCTTTTGCCCTACTTAAGGAAGCCCAATTTTAAGTCTGCCTCTTGACATGTATGCTCTGTGTGATATGTCTTCTTTCTTGACCTTGTTTGAACCATTTTGATTAATCTACAGTGATGAGTGACAGGAGGTCCTTGCTCATTTTTACTTGTTTGGAAGGAGATGATACACTCTAATATTTTGCTCAGTACTGGGCATCTAAATAATGCATTATACAATGTAGTTTGGGCCCAAACAAGCAATCAACTAATGGAGTTGCCAGATTTTGAAATTATCTAGTATTTAGCAGATATTACCACCCTGTTTTCTCTTAATTTTTTAGAAGATGACAAAGGTAAGTTATTTTCTTTATTTGTGTGTTGGCTTACCTTTCTCTTTATTATTGCTAACCCTTTTCTTGTTGTGTTCTTACTTCCCACTGCAGGTAAGAAGCAGTTGATGCCCCTTCCCTGTCCATCCCCCTGTTCCCCAAGTCTATTCCCGTTTTCTATCCTTTCCTATGCTGTCATACCATCATGATATGATGGTCTTGATAGCTGTCCTTTTGAAGCATGTGAGTCAGGTCTACATCTGTTGTAATTCATTACTTCTGTTGGCGGCCCTGCACATGAATAGAAAGGATGGCTTGATCATCTGATGTCCTCTGTTGGTGTGAGAAGCTATGCTTGTTTTACCTATCATAGTAGTTTAAATAAATAAAATAAAATAAAAACACATTGATTAAGTATTAGTTACCCGCCCGAAAGCTTTCAGTCGCCCTATCGACATTGACATGGCACGACTTGCAGCAAAAAGCTGCGAAATTACTTATTTATTAATCAGGAACAGTTGCAAATTTTTTCATTATTTCTTGCATGTTTTGTGCTTCATTCTTTCGATTTTGAAAACACTT